>LKMJ01000276.1_pt1 | contig 36069 bp, 36 predicted proteins | sample 643391 | NCBI WGS metagenome assembly LKMJ01 (sample SAMN04112250, study PRJNA286221) | soda lake metagenome | biome: soda lake; feature: Kulunda Steppe; material: water; isolation source: sample PL-Br10 brine of Picturesque Lake | place: Russia: Kulunda steppe | collected 2010-07 | reverse complement strand
TCAGCACGGGGTAGAATACACATTCAGAACCAGACATAGTCTCCCATTCTCAAATGCCCGATTTCAGCCGCCTCACGCCTGAAAGGTCAATCCGTTCGACACTCGAACGGGAGCCTGCAGCGCCCATACGTTTGAGGTGAAATAATCGTGCGATAGCGCGGCGATTAGTGTTCGAACGGACATGATTTTGCTTTCGTTCGGTGGCCAATGGATCGAGTGGTTCTCACGGGGATTCACGTACATCCAAACTGGTGGCTATTCAGAAAATCAATGGCCGATTGATACAACATATTCACCTTCTGTCAATATTTGCGTGCAAGATCTAGAGCATCAATGCAGCACGACGACTTCGTTTGTTTCACTCGAAAGAGAAGAACCTCCCGCTCATTACACGTGCGTATTGACCATCAACAATTCTACCAATTCCGATAAATGTTCTTTGTTGCGTGCTGGATACAGCGCGCGTATGTAGCAAACGGCAACCCCGACTGTTGATACGGGAACCGTCCATCCTACTGAGTGGCCAACAGCAAACCGACATCGTCAATTATCGGCCTCGCCCGTAGTGTTCGCTAAAAACAGTTAGGGGTGTTACTCTCCTGGTAGCTCGATGGCACCGAGTTGCATCAGGAGTCCCATCACGTCGTTTTGGGCCCACGACTCGACGAACTTCCCGTCCTCGATTCGGTGGATGTGGTGGCCTTCGACCACGGCCTTCCCCGTCGCTTCGACCCCCATGAACCCGCCTTCGTGGGTCCCGGTAGCACGATCCCGTCTGACCACCATGTCGCCTTCAGCGATCAGACCCTCGATCCCACAATTGATATCCGGAACCGCGGATCGAAGCGTCGTGACGTATTCCTTGACTTCCTCCGGGCCCTGAATTGGCTCGGGGAGGGCAGAATTGTACTCGACATAGTCGTCTGCAAAGAGGTCATCGATAAGGTCCAGGTTGCCCTCGCTAATGACCTCCTGTGCGTAGGTACGAGCGAGCTCCTTGTTCTCGGCTTCCGTTGTTGACGGACTTCCAGGTGGGTCGATGGCGCCGACCTGCAGGAACGCCCCGAACAGGTCGGGGAGGCCGGTCACTTCGACCAGATTTCCGTCGTCGAACCGGTAGCTTCCGAGCCATCCTACCTCAACCGAGATTCCGGTCGGTTCGATTCCCATGAGTTCGCCGTTATGGGTGCCCCCGAACGTGCAGTTTGCCATCACCGTATCGCCTTCGGCGACGACATCGTGGGATTTGAAGGACAAGTCCGGAAATCCCGCCCGGATCATCCGAAGATTGTCCTTGTACGCCTCCCGCCCGTGAACGGTTCCGACCGGCTCGGGACCATGGAGTACAACGTCCTCGGCGATGATGTCGTCAAGCACCTCTATATCGCCACCATCCCAAACGTCGTAAACCTGATGTGCGGCTCGTTTATTCATTTCTCGTTTGGCTCGTGTCTGTGACATGTTTTGGCTCCTTGAAGGTTGAAGATTGACCAGATTACCAAGTGCTCGCTCAGTGACCCTCGGTTATCGCGAACTTGATTGGGGTTAGCTTGGGTCTCCATACCCCTCAGTGTCAATCGTCAACTACCATTCGATGAACATCGGAATAAATGTTATTTGAATGACGTTTCAATCGGGATTCCAATAGAACGTGTATTCAATAAGATTCACTACATGTTCAGGGTTGGGCGGACGACTAACTGGAGTCGAAGCCGAACCTAACGCGGCATTTGATCGTAGTGACGGGCGGTGGGGTTTTTGACTCATGCTAGCCAATGACGTATATGGAGGAATCGCCCCGCAAAAATACGAGCCGACCAGATATGGCCGCCACAAACGAGGCATTTAAACTACTATCCGACGAAACCCGGCTCGAATTATTGGAGGCCCTCTGGGAGGGAACCGATCCGGCGGATTCGTCACCGATGCGGTTCGCTGATCTCCGGGAGCGAGTCACCGCCGACGATCCCGGTCAAATCCACTATCACCTCGATAAACTTACGGCCCATTTCGTCCGCCACTCCGAGGAGGGCTACGAACTCAGGGAATCGGGCAAACGGATCGTCCGTATGCTCCTCTCCGGTATCGCTCTTGAGCATCCAGAGATCGAACCGGTCGAGATCGACGTCTCGTGTCCGTACTGTGGCGGACAGACGCTGTTCAGCTATCGGGATGGATGGCGCTACTTAGAATGCACCGACTGTGACGTACGGTGTGTCCCGAGCTTTCCCCCGGGCGTCATCAGCATGAGCGAGTTCCCGCCGTCGGGACTGCGGGATCGGACCCCGGACGAGGTTGGCCACGCTGATTGGATCTGGACTGCTCACCGTCGGTCATCGGTTATTGATGGCGTGTGTCCGGAGTGTGCTGGTGACATGCCCATCACCTCGATCTATATCTGTGATGATCACCAGCCCGATTGGGAGGAGTACCAGTACTGTGAGCAATGCGAGTCGATTTTCTGGATACTCGTGACACACGTCTGTGCGCAGTGTGAGTACCGCTGGTCGATGCCGATATCGAATTATCTGACGAGAGAACCGGCGGTGGCTGCATTTTACTACGATCACGGGATTGAATTCGACTTTTCGACGCCCGAACAATTCGGTCTCCTCCTTGATGTCGAGAAAGAGCTCCTTTCGGAGGACCCCCTTCGTATCCGGATGACGATCAACCTGGAGAATGAGGAACTCAACCTCACGTACGATGAACAGTTGGATGTCGTTTCCACGGAACGAAGTGAGTGATCGGTATCTATGCTTCGACACGTCTTTACCAACGTCCTCTTCGAACGTCCCTCTGGTGAATCCTAAGGGAACTGACTCACTCCCGGTTGATTTTTCATTCGGCGATTTCTATAATGGGCTCATATTTCTAGTAAATTTGCTATAAATACAAAGTCTATATTTTGCATACCGCTTATCACAAGGTTCGGAGAAGTCGAACACTACTTCGATAGGTGATACTGATGGACAAAAGAACGTAAACACGACTCACGAGGATTAAGCCGTTCGACGGAGCGAACGGCGGATAGCTCGTGAGTCGGTTTCATTTGATTTCGTCCACCAGTATGAGTCCCCTGTATCGACCGATCCGATTTAATCGAGTCTGGAGATAACTCTGTGCAAGATTCGCGCCCTCTATCTTGCACGGTTTCAGAAAAATATTCTATATTTGAGATCTGCACGTGAGCTGGATCACTCTCTGGTTCTGTGCTTGATCTACAATAAAACAGGGTGAAGAAAACCAGATGAGGGGCCCGATGCTACTACTGGTGGAAGATGAAAGAGAGTACGGGCGAATTACCTGAAATAGGATCTGCCCGTAAATTTGATGCTCGCTAGGGGATTTGAACCCCTGTCATCGGCTCGAAAGGCCAATATGATTGGCCGGGCTACACCAAGCGAGCGACATCTCGATGTCCGGCGTGAGACGGTATAAAACTGTCTGTATCGTCCGGGGATTTTGCCCTCCTGCAGCCGATTTTGATGGGCGGGCATACCATACCACGGGTTCCGATACCGATCAGACGTCGAAGACCACGTAAGCCCGCCAGCCGGACGCCGTCTCTTCGACCACCATCTCGGAGTACGTTACCGCTTTTATCTCCCTGGCGTCGATCTTCTCGAACGGTACGCCGCGAGCGGATGCCTCGAGTCGTATGCGATCGACGTCGACGGAGACTCGATGCGCCGTCGGGAGTACGCCACGGACGTCGCGCTGATAGACGAGTTCGTCCAGATAATCGAACAACAGCGCCTCGATCGATTCGGCCTCAACGACGATCGAGAACCGATCGCCATCGGCGGGGATCGACTCACAGTGGACGGCTGTGAACCCACTGGCGACGTTCTCGAAGGTCTCAGAGAGCGTCTCGCCAGTGGCTTCCACAGCGACGTCGGCTGTGTGATCCCGGAGTTCGAAGCTCATCGGGCTGACCTCTTTTCGGACGATTCGATACCGTTGTCGACCGTCTCGTCGGCGGAGTCGCCGCTGACTGCGACACCACCGATCACGATCGATCGGATTCCCTCCTCGACGGCGAGATCGGCGTCGAGAACACGATCGGCTTCGACGTGGATGACGGATCCACCCATAACGGGATTGAGAGCCATCGACATATAAAGCGTCACCATCCCGTCGGTGTCGACGTCCGAAGTGAACGGGTCCGGCGTCTCAACCGCTCCCGAAGTGATCGGGTCCAACATCTCCGCCGTACATCTCCCCCGCTCTGAACGCGACCGCGTGCGAACCTTCGCCCGAATTCTCGACGGGTTCGACCCCCGAAAGCGATGACGCTAATCGCGTCCGAGATGAATCTCAGAACAAAACAGGGAGAATGAGCAGGTAACGACGAGCGGCAACGGTATCGGAAATTTCCTGATACTGCCGGACGTATCCTCGTGAAAATTCATTCGAAGAGGAACGTTCTTCTCCGCGATATCGGCCTGCTCGGCGGCTCCTCGATTGAAATATGTACGTCCGGTAGTATGAGGAAGGTCGCCCCGACTGAGAACGGTTCTGCCGGAAGCTCCGTTTCCCCCGGCAGGGAAGTCATCGACTCGTTCGGGGTACTCGGCCCTCGAAAGCGTTTCGGGGCACTTTCAAAACGCGCTCTCCAGCGGTGGAGTTATATTCGCAGCATTCGTAACTTTTGGTAGTGAGTGTCACCGTCGATACCCGTGCGATCGAAGGAGGTGACGACACGCTCGTCGACGAGGCGTGGAACCTAAAAGAGCGCATCCGGCGAAATGAGGGCGTTCTCAAGCAGCGGCGCGGCTTTTTTACGGACGCTTACCGCCGCGCGAAGGTATACGCGCTCGTCGAACCGGGATACGAGGACGAGTCGCTAATCGGGTTTGCGGCCACGCGCCGGGACGGATACATCCTCTTTTTAGCAGTCGATCCAGAGTATCGGGGAGAGGGATTCGGTCGCAGGCTCATCGCCGCGGTCGCCGACGATCACAACACGGTCACCTGCCACGCCAGGGCGACGAACGAGAACGCGCTGGCGTTCTACCGACATCTCGGCTTCGAGATCGAACGACGGATCGAAAACTACTACGAGGATCGCGGCGACGCCTACTACCTCCGACTCGGGGACGGCGGATTGGCGTCGAGGCTCTCTCGGTTCGTTCCCGGTAGTTGAGAGCCGACCGTCGATCGTCCGTCACCGAAGATAACGCTTTTTCACCCCACCCCCGAAACCAAGCTATGGACGACCGCACTCGTGATTATCTCAAAGGGAGGTTCGGCGACCACTATCGGCGAACTGAACTGCCGCTGCCACCGGCAGCAAACGAGCGCGAGTGGGGATATATCACCTGGAACACCGACTCGACGACGATGGTGCGGCATCACTCGCATCTGGATCTCGTCGGAGGCGGCACGCTCGAGGAGTTCCTGGCCGGCGAACGCCCCCGACACGTTTATTTTTCGGCGGGGCGGTACGACGATCCCGGCGCCTCGAGTATGGGACAGAAAGGATGGCGAGGGTCGGATCTCGTGTTCGATCTCGATGCGGATCATCTCCCCGGCGTCGATCCGGACGCGACGAGCTACGGGGAGATGCTCGGTGCGTGTAAGGATGCTCTATGCAGGCTTCTCGACATTCTCGAGTCGGATTTCGGATTTGAAGATCTCGTAATCGTCTTCTCGGGCGGACGCGGGTATCACGTTCACGTCCGCCGGGAGGACGTTCTCGGGCTCGACCGGACTGCTCGACGCGAGATCGTCGAGTACGTCCTGGGATCGGAGATCGAGTTCGATGACATCGTCTCGAGACAGTCCGTCGCCGGAAGCGCCGGACGTAGCTCGCCGGCCCAAAAGCGGAGCCTCCCGGACGGCGGGTGGGCCGGTCGGATGCGCGATCGGCTCGATTCGTTTCTCGACCAACTGCTGGCGATGGAGGAGACGGAAGCGCTCGCTCGACTCCGGGAGTTCGAGGGGATCGGCGAAGGGAAAGCGAAGGCAGCGCTCAACGCCGCACGGAACAACCGGGCGGAGCTGTCGCGCGGTAACGTCGATGTCCATCCCGCGATATACAGCGTCGCCCGATTGCTCTTCGAAGACGTCGTCGAGACACAGAACGCGCCGATCGACGAGCCGGTAACGACCGACATCAACCGCCTCATTCGACTGCCGGGGAGTCTTCACGGCGGGACTGGACTCGAGGTCCAGCGGATCGAGCGAGGATCGCTAGCGTCGTTCGATCCGCTTTCTGATCCAGTTCCCGAGACGTTTCTCGGAAACGAAATCACGATCGTTACGCCCGAACCAACGACTGTCGAACTCCGGGGGGAAAGATTTAGGCTCCCGGAGGGAGTCTCTTCCGTTCCAGAGTACGCGGGCGTGTTCGCGATGGCCCGCGGTCACGCAAGGAAGGCAGGAGAATGAACCTCGACGAACTTCAGTCCGTACAGGCGCGAGAGCGGCAATCCAGCGACCTCCAGCATCTGCGATCGTCGTTTTATAAAGAGGTCGGGGAGTTCATCAGCGAGCTCAACGAAGAACGCGCTCGTGCGGTCGAGGCGGCCGACGATCCGTTCTCAGAGCCCGAAGTCAGACGGCTCACGGACGACATCGAGACGGCCGAGGGAACCGTCGAGGCGATCTACGAACGCCGAGTCGGCAAGGTCGTAAAGAAGGCCTCCATCGCAGCCGCAGGGATGCCGATCGAAGACGACGGGCTGACGGCCGAGGAGGAAGCGCTCTTCGAGGACCTCGTCGATCGGATCGAAAAGAACCGCGAGACGGTGCTGTCCGTCCTCGACGGGGAGGCGCCGTCCGTCTCGTGTTCGATCGACGAGGACGACGACACGGACGACCGGATACACGCGGCCACCGAACCCGGAATCGATCGTCCGTCGACAGAGACCGATAGCGCGCCGGATCCGCCATCGGTAAACGACGACGGTGTCAGCGCCGCCGATCTGATGGGCGGCAGTGGCGAGACGGACCGAGCGGACGCGATCGCGTCGGCCGACGAGGGGCCGGGGCCACCCACGGACGGACGCGAGCTCGAACCGTCTTCGCTGGAGTCGAACGCAAAGGCGCATGCGAACGCCGACGATCCCGCCCGGCGATCAGCCGAAGTGCCAGCGTCCGATCCGGACGCGCGGCCGCGGGCGACGGGGCCAGAAACGTCCGAGGAGACGCCCGGTATCGGGCCGGACGAAACAGCGTCGACAGAGAGTTCAGAGCAGGGGAACCCAGAGATACCCGGTATCCCCCGGACGACCGTCCGAATCACCGCCGATGTCGGCGAGATCGTCGGTGCCGACGATCGGGATTACGATCTCGACCACGAGGACGTCGTGACGCTTCCGGAACCGAACGCGGACGTCCTCGTCGAAAAGAACGCCGCCGAACGCCTCGATCGCGACGGGACGTAGCTGTCGGTCGGATTATAGCTTCTCGGAGACGAACGTCCGAACCACGTCCTCGAATGCGTCGGGTCGTTCGAGCATCGGCATGTGGGCCGCATCGGAGATCACGCGGTACGTACCGTCCGAGAGTTCCCCGGCCAGATATTCGTGGAACGAAGGCGGCGTCAGCGGATCGTGTTCGCCACAGACCGCGAGTGTGGGACGGTCAATCTCTCCGAGCCGATCGCGAACGTCGAAGGCGTCACAGGTCTCGAAATCGCGAAGCGTCACCGCCTGACCGGCGGCTCGCATCGTTTCGGCGGACCGGGCGACCAGTTCGTCCTCCGGATCGGAAAACAACATTCCGGGCGAGTGAAGCGTCTCGATCGCCGTCTCGAAGTCTTCGGTCAGCGTCTCCATGAACCCCGGATCGACAGCGAGTTTCGCGCCGCTGTCGGCGAGAATGAGCCCGTCGAGTTCGAGATCTTTTTCGAGAGCCACCCAGAGCGCGATCGCACCGCCCATCGAATTACCACAGAGGACTGTCGCATCGATCGCCTCACAGACGGCGACGACGTCGGCGGCGTAGGCCTCGAGCGTCTCGATCCCCGGGGATGTGGCGACGTCGTCGCTGTCGCCGTGCCCCGAGAGATCGACGGCGACAGCCGGGGGGCTTTCGCCCGAGCCGTACTGTCGCACCCAGACGCGGTGGTCCCCTCCTGCGCCGTGAACGTAACACACCGTCGGGCCGCTTCCGCGTGTCGAGTGCCGATATGCGGTCGTCCGTCCGTCGTGAGTGACCGTCTCCATGCCGAACGATCGGACGGAGCGGGTATAAACACGAGGAGACGAATCGATCGCGCGGCTATCGGGTCAAAAACTGCGGTAACCGATCGGGATTATTGTCGCCACCCGGCGGTTCTGAAGCCTGTCCTTCGGCACGGTGTCGCAGTTCTTCACAGGGAGGCGATAGGCTCCGACGATAATCCCGATGATGTTGAAGCGTGGTCGGATGCGGCTCGAAAACGCTGTGAACCGCAAATCGACCACTATTCGAATGAAACTTCTCGTCTTGCGGTTTTGGACGATATATTTAAATACTTCAAAGACTAACTGTGAGTTAGTATGAACGATTACACCCAATCGATCCGCGCCGACATCGACGGCCCCGTTCGTCACTACGAATACGACGACGAGGCCGTCATCATTGCAGATTTCGGCCCCGTCGAGGGCAGCGTCGACGTCGTCGACGGGACGGCGATCGTCGTCGTCGACGGCGAGCAGTTCGAGTTCTCGGTCCCGGCGGAGACCGACCACGCCGTTATAAACAACGGCGTCGTTACCATCCGGATGGAGCGATAAGTATGCGTCTGACTGTCAAACCACTCAAGCAGAAGGATGCCGGTCGCGGGCTCGCGGCCGTCGATCGGCACGCGATGGATGAGCTGGAGGTCGAAAACGGCGATTACGTCGTGATAGATGGCGGCGAATCCCGCGCAGTCGCCCGGGTTTGGCCCGGCTATCCCGAAGACGAAGGGCGGGGCATCGTTCGGATCGACGGGCGACTCCGGCAGGAAGCGGACGTCGGCATCGACGATAAAGTCACGCTCGAACCGGCCGACGTCAAACCCGCAAAACAGGTGACGGTCGCCCTCCCCCAGAATCTCCGAATCCGAGGGAATATCGGCCCGCATATCCGTGATAAACTCAAAGGACAGGCGGTCACGACCGGCCAGAACGTCCCGTTTTCGCTCGGGCTCGGGCCGCTGTCTACCCAAAGCGGCCAGCGAATCCCCCTGCGAATCGCCGATACCGATCCGGGCGGAACCGTCGTGGTCACCGATTCGACCGACATTCAGGTGAGCGAAAAGCCCGCCGAACAGATCGCCCAGCGCGGCGATACAACCGGCCCGGCGCCAGCCGGCAGTGCGCCCTCAGTGACCTACGAGGACATCGGCGGGCTGGACGATGAGTTAGAGCAGGTCAGAGAGATGATCGAGCTGCCGATGCGGCATCCAGAACTGTTCCAGCAGCTCGGCATCGAACCCCCGAAAGGGGTACTTCTGCACGGCCCGCCGGGCACCGGCAAGACGCTCATGGCGAAAGCCGTTGCCAACGAGATCGACGCCCACTTTACGAACATCTCGGGGCCGGAGATCATGTCGAAGTACTACGGCGAAAGCGAAGAGCAGCTCCGGGAGGTGTTCGAAGAAGCCGAAGAGAACGCTCCGGCGATCGTCTTCATCGACGAAATCGACTCGATTGCGCCCAAACGCGGCGAGACGAGCGGAGACGTCGAACGACGCGTGGTCGCACAGCTCCTTTCGCTGATGGACGGCCTCGACGAGCGCGGGGACGTCATCGTCATCGGCGCGACGAACCGGGTGGACGCGCTGGATCCGGCGCTTCGCCGCGGCGGGCGCTTCGATCGGGAGATCGAGATTGGCGTCCCGGACAAGGAAGGCCGCAAAGAGATCCTCCAGGTTCACACCCGCGGGATGCCGCTCGCAGACGGGATCGACATCGACCGGTACGCCGAGAACACCCATGGATTCGTCGGCGCAGATCTCGAAAGCCTGACGAAAGAAGCAGCGATGAACGCCCTTCGGCGGATACGCCCCCAGCTCGATCTCGAACAGGACGAGATCGACGCCGAAATACTCGAGTCGATGTCGGTCACCGAGGCCGACTTCAAAGACGCGCTGAAAGGCGTCTCCCCGAGTGCGATGCGGGAGGTCTTCGTCGAGGTCCCCGACATTAGCTGGGATTCGGTCGGCGGACTCGAAGACACCAAAGCCCGTCTCAGAGAGACCATCCAGTGGCCGCTCGAGTATCCGGAAGTGTTCGAAACCATGGACGTAGACGCCGCGAACGGCGTCCTGCTCTATGGGCCGCCGGGGACCGGCAAGACGCTCATGGCGAAAGCCATCGCCAACGAGGCCCAGTCGAACTTCATCTCGATCAAGGGACCGGAACTGCTGAACAAGTACGTCGGCGAATCCGAAAAGGGCGTCAGAGAGGTCTTCGAGAAGGCTCGATCGAACGCCCCGACCGTGGTCTTCTTCGACGAGATCGACTCGATCGCCGGCGAACGCGGCGCCCGAATGGGTGACAGCGGCGTCGGCGAACGGGTCGTCTCACAGCTCCTAACGGAGCTGGACGGTCTGGAGGCGCTCGAAGACGTCGTCGTCATCGCCACGACGAACCGGCCCGACCTCATCGACTCGGCGCTGTTGCGCCCCGGCCGGCTGGACAGGCACATCCACGTGCCCGTTCCCGACCGCGATGCCCGGCGTGCCATCTTCGAGGTCCACACCCGGAACAAACCGCTCGCCGACGACGTCGACATCGACGAACTCGCCGACGGGACCGACGGCTACGTCGGTGCCGACATAGAGGCCGTCTGCCGCGAGGCGTCGATGGCGGCGACCCGGGAGTTCGTCCACAGCGTCGCCCCGGAGGAAGCCTCCCAGAGTGTCGGCAACGTTCGGATCACTCGCGAACACTTCGACGAGGCGCTCGAAGAAGTCGGCCCGAGCGTCGACGAAGAGACCCGGGAGCGCTACGAGGACATCGAAGACGAGTTCGGCCCCGGCCAGGAACCGGACGAACCCGAAATCAGCCGGACGTTCCAGTAACCTGACGTACTGTCCTCAAATCTCGTTATCTTTCGTTATATCCCACATTTATCGCCATCCATCAAACATATATTCATTCAGAGCTCACATTCGAGTGATGAGTGTCACGAAACGTGGTTCCCCCAGTGGAACCGAACGAAAATCACACCTCTTCTGTCCGGACTGTGAACGCTCGGCGCCCATGGACGAGGGATGGGCGCTCAATCGACGAGAGGGTCGAACCGAAATCGACTGTCCGGACTGTGGGACGGTCCTCGTGAGTCAGCCGTACTCCGAGTCGGAGTCGCGATCAGCGTCGCTCCCCGCTTGAGGGATCAATCAGCTGCTCAGGCAGCCGTCTGTACCTCTTTCGAACCGCAGCGGCGTACACGTGTCCACCCGGCGACAGTCGAATCTCCCGACGTCACGGTCGGCAGCATCAATCGATCTTCTCGATACCTTCCTCAGTTACGACGTTCGTGAGGAGATGCGTCGGTGTCTCATCGTAGGCGGGGTTGGAGATCGAGAATCCCTCCGCCGGTTCTCGCATCACCTCCGTCGACGAACGAAACTCGTTTTCGAAGACGAACCCCTCGTCGATGCGCTTTTCGCTCGCCCCGACGACGGAGACGGGGACCGCGAGTTCGGCTGCCGTCGCCGTTATCGGGTAGGTACCGACCCGGTTGTACAGGGTGTCTTCGACGATCGACGACATCCCGAAAAGGACGCGGTCGCACGCATCGAGGTGGTGACCGGCGGCGCTATCGACGATGAGCGTCGCGTCGACGCGATCGATTTCCGCGAGCCGCCGCGCGGTCTTCCGGCCGAAAAAGCGCGGGCGGGCTTCCGTCACGTAGACGTCGATGTGGTTTCCACCACGAGCGGCGATTTCGATCGCCTCGAGGACCGTCGAGGAGTAATCGTGCATCAACACAGTCGTTCGATCGGCGAGGAGTTCGGCGGCGTTCGCTGCGGCCTCGTGCTTTGCATTCTCGACACCCTCGATGACCTCGTCGATCGCCGCTGCCGTTTCGGCTTGCGCCGCTTCGATCGTATCGAAATCACCGGCTTCGATCCGCGAGACGATTTCGCGCTGGGTGTTGTGCAGTGAGGCGTGAGAAGGCTGCGCACGCCGGAGGGCGCTGCTGTTTCGCTGGAGGCCCCGGACGTACTCTTCGACGGTCGCGAACTCCCGATCGAGCAGTTCCCGGAGCGCGTCGGCCGCCTTGATCGCGACGATAGAAGACGAGTGCGTCTGCATCTCACGTATCTCCTCGGCGGTTTCGTCGATCATGACAGCAACGTCGACGGGCAGCGGCATATGCCTTCGGTCGGACCGACCGTTCGATCGCCACGCCGACCGGGGGCGAGACCCGAAGACCACGGCCGCAAACGGGGCGTTTAATCCGCTGGCGACACTACGAGGTATCGATGAGCGAACCCCACTCGGAAGCCCGCGACGACGCCTTCTCCACTCTTGGGGCGGCCGTCCGGGCGGCGCTTTCCGAGCGGGGATTTACGACACCGACGGAGCCACAGCGAAAGGCCATCCCGCCACTTGCGGCGGGCAAACACGGGCTCGTCGTCGCTCCGACGGGCTCCGGAAAGACCGAAACGGCGATGTTACCCGTTTTCTCTTCGATCGCCGAGCGCGGCCCCAGGCACGGATTCCAGGCGCTCTATATCACGCCGCTTCGGGCGCTGAACCGCGATATGCGCGACCGGCTCGATTGGTGGGGCGAGACCCTCGGTATCGAGGTGGCGGTCAGACACGGCGATACGACGGACTATGAACGGCAAAAACAGGCCAATGATCCCCCCGACGTACTCGTGACGACGCCGGAGACACTGCAGGCGATGTTTACCGGGGAGAAGCTCCGACGGGCGATCGCGGACGTCGAACACGTCGTCGTCGATGAGGTCCACGAGCTCGCCGCCTCCAAGCGGGGCGCACAGCTCACGATCGGCCTGGAACACCTCCGCGAGCACGCCGGAGCGTTTCAGCGGATCGGACTGTCCGCAACCGTCGGAGATCCCGAGGAGGTCGGGCGGTTCCTGACCGGCGACCGCGGCTGTGAAGTGATCGAAATCGAGGCCGGATCGAACATCGACGTACGGATTCGGACGCCACAGATCACTGCCGACGACGAGACGGCCGCCGGCGAACTCCTGACGGACGCCGATATCGCCAGTCACGTCCGCGCTATCGACGAGATCGTCACCCGGGAGGCGAACGACTCGACGCTCGTGTTCGTCAACACCCGACAGACGGCCGAGGGGCTCGGCTCGCGGCTGAAAACCTACGGGACGGACATCGGTATCCACCACGGTTCGCTGTCGAAATCGGCCCGCATCGAGGTCGAGGATCGATTCAAGGGGGGCGAACTCGACGCGCTTTTGTGTACCTCCTCGATGGAGCTCGGCATCGACGTCGGTCGGATCGATCACGTGATCCAGTATGCGAGCCCACGGGAGGTCAGACGGTTGCTCCAGCGTGTCGGCCGGGCGGGTCATCGCCGTGACGAGGTATCCTCGGGGACGATCATCACGACGACCCCGGACGACACGTTCGAGTCGATCGCGATCGTCGACCGGGCCGAGCGTGGCGCGGTCGAGACGGCCGGCATTCACCACGCCAGTCTCGATACGGTCGCCAACCAGATCACCGGCTTGCTCATGGGATTCGGTGAACTGTCGGCCGCCCGCGCCTACGACATCGTCACTCGGGCGTACCCCTTTCGGGATCTCCCTGAGGCGGATTTCAAGGCGGTTGTTCGACAGCTGTCGGAGAACCGCATCCTCTGGCTCGAAGAAGACGAGGACCGCATCGAGAAATCCGGCGGTACCTGGCAGTACTTCTATGCGAACCTCTCTATGATTCCCGACGAGGCGAACTACACGGTCGAGGATATGGCCTCCGGGAACGTCGTCGGCACGCTCGCCGAGCGATTCGTCGTCACCTTCGGAGCGCCCGGAGAGACGTTCGTGCAGGGCGGAGAGATGTGGCGGATCACGGAGATCGACGACGAAGAGGAGACTGTCCTCGTCTCGCCGATCGAAGATCCGACCGGCGAGGTGCCCTCGTGGGTCGGCCAGGAGATCCCGGTTCCCCGTGCGGTCGCCCAGCACGTCGGCCGGACGCGAGCGGACGCCCACCGCCGGTTCGAGGAGGGCGCGAGTCGCGAGCTTCTCGCGAGAGGCTTCGCCGATCGGTTCCCGCTCGACGAACACACGGCGAGTGAAGCGCTCGAACCGGTCGAACGCCACGAAGGGGCAGTCCCCTCGGACGATCGGATTCTCGTCGAGGGGTTCGGCCGAGAGATCGTCGTCAACGCCGCCTTCGGACACACGATAAACGAGACGCTCGGGCGGCTCCTGTCCGCGCTCGTGGGCCAGCGGACCGGCTCTGCCGTCGCGATGGAGGCCGATCCCTACCGTATCGAACTCGAGGTCCCTCCAGGGATCACGATCGGCGATATCGTCGAGATACTCGAGACGACCGATCCCGATCACGTCGCCGAACTGATCGAGTTGAGCCTGAAAAACAGCGACAGCCTGAAGTTCACGCTGGCACAGGTCGCGGCGAAGTTCGGTGCGCTCAAACGCTGGAAGGGGAAGGGATCGAGCCAGAACCGCTTTGGAAAGGACCGACTGCTTTCGGCGCTCGAGGGGACCCCGATCTACGAGGAGGCCGTTCGGGTCGTCCTCCACGAACAGCTAGACGCCGACGGGGCGAGCGACGTCCTCCGTCTGCTCCAGTCGGGTGAGCTAGAACTGGCGACGACGAACGAACGAACCGCGCTCGGGCAGGCCGGTCGGTCGTCGGGACGGGAACTGCTCTCGCCGGAGAACGCCGACGCGTCGGTCGTCGAGACCGTCAAGGATCGGATCATGGAGGATCGGGTGTTGTTAGCCTGTCTGCACTGCGAGGAGTGGGACCGCAGACAGACCGTCGAGCGCGTCCCGGAACAGCCCGAGTGTCCGAACTGTGGATCGACCCGGATCGCCGCGCTGAATCCCTGGGCCGATGAGGTACTCGAGGCGGTTCGAACCGACGAAAAGGACGACGAACAGGAAAAACAGACCGAACGGGCCTACAGAGCTGCGAGTCTCGTCCAGAGCCACGGCAAGCGGGCCGTCATCGCGCTCGCGGCTCGCGGCGTCGGCCCGCGGAATGCGGCGTATATCATCAACAACCACCGGGAGGACGAACTGGATTTTTATCGGGATATCATCGAACGCGAACGACAGTACGCACGGACGAAGTCGTTCTGGGATTGATCTGTTTCGAGATTGAATCCGAAGCGGACGATCAAATCGCAGCGGGCGATACCGTTTAAGATGGTCGGGGTACATCGTTATCTCGATGGGTGGACTACCGGAGTCTCTCTCGGGGTTCATAGACGAGGTCGAAGCTTCCGAGAAGACGCTTCTGTTGCTCAACCGGACGGAACCGAAACCGTTCGTCGATTTACTTTCGGAGGCGTTCGAAAACCAGACGGTGATGGTCACGGAAACGCGGGTCCCCGATGAGACCGAGAACCTCGTCTGTCTGCTCGAAGACGGGGAAGTAACGGCGAAAACACCGCTTTCCGAACTCAAAGAGGCGTTCTTGATGGTGAACGTCGATCGCTACCGGACCGGAACGCGTCAATCGGAGCGCGGGACGTTTCCCGCGGTGTTGACCGGTCTCGACGAGGTAGAGTTCACCGTCGAGGGCTTTCCGCGCTCGGCCAAAGAGAAGCTCCTCCTGGTGGTGATCTCGCGGTTCATCGAACATCGAGCGCTCACGAACGGGAGCGGCGAACTCCACAGCACCTTCCAGCGACTCTCCCGGCTCGACGACGAATACGGAACCAGAAAAATGTACGAGTGGCTCGCCGATAGCGACGTCGATACCCACATTTACGGCGTCCGTGACGATCCCGAAGTCGCCGCCGATCTCGGCGTGAGCGTCCACGGCGGATCGACACAGGAGTACCGTCGCTCGTGGGTCGTCGTCTTCACGCCCGACGAGGGGGCCGCGGACTCGGATCACGTCGCGCTCGTCGCGGTCGAAATCGGACCGAACGTCTGGCGCAGCGTCTGGACGTACGACATTGACCGGGTCGAACGAGTCCGGTCGTACATCCGGGAGCGCTTCTGAAACTGAAGCTAACGGACAAACGAACGTGAACACGACTCACCGAGACGGAACGAGCGGCTGATCTCCCGTGGGTAATGTCATCTGATTTCGTCCGTCAATGCCGTCCGGTTTCGTCCTTCGGTGCGAGTTTCTCCGGCGGTCAGCCTATCCCGCCAACTGGTCCGACATCCGCCCCCGATCGGCTTCCGTAAGTCGAATCCGGACGGTCGTCCCGTCGAAGCCGTCGGTTTCGAACTCGATTTCACCACCGGAGGCCGTCACCACCCACCGGACGAGCCAGAGCCCGACCCCGGTGCTGTGATCCAGTTGCGTCTCGATGTCACTGTCGTGGATCTCGACCTCGTCGGCAGATATTCCCGGGCCGTTGTCGATGATTCGAACGTCGACCCATCCGTCGGGTGCGGGGTCCGTTTCGACGCGTATCTCGATATGAGGTGCCGATTCGTCGTTGTGAATGATGGCGTTTTCGAGCAGTTCGACGAGTGCCTTCGGAAGAAACGGTGACGCCTCGACGACGACGTTCTCCGTAATCGCCGTCTCGATCGAGACGGACTCTGAGCCATAGCGGTCTCGGACCACATCAACGGCGTCGTGTAGAACTTCGGTGAGATCCATCAAGAGGACGGTCTGATCGGGCTGAGGATCGGCGAGGATCGTGCTAAACTGTCCGATGTTTTCGCTTATCGAGACCAGTTCCTCGCCCGCGTCCTGAATCGCCGAAGCGGCTTCGACGGCTTCCGGGGAGGAGAGGTGTTCTTCGAGTCGATCGGCCTGTCCGACGATGACGGTCAGCTGGTTGCGCAGATCGTGTCTGAGGATTCGCGCCAGAACGCTGAGCCGCTGTGAGAGCCCGACGGTTCGATCGTACTCCTCGCGTAAGGTTCCCAGCAGTCGCCGCTGGCGGGCGTCGTACAGCCCGATCAAGAATCCGAGTACCGCGCCGCCAGCGGCGACGTTCACGAGCAGTATCGAATTGGAGCCTCCGTGTTCGAGCCGCGATTGGATCGCGAGGACCATCCCGCCGACGACCAGCGAGAACAGAACGACACCGAGGACCGTCCATCCGCTGATCCGTAACGCCAGATCGCCCAGCCGGTACCGATACACACAGACCGCGCCGATCAGAAGGGTCACCGACAACATCGCCGGGATCGCCGTCGCGACGGCGATCGAAAACAGCGTCGTCGGCGCTCCGAGCATCGAGGCGATCTGGAGTGCGAGCAGCGCCCACGCGAGCGCACCGAGGAGGATACCACCGACTAGCGACCGTCCCTCGAGTTCCCGTGAGCGTGACACGCTACAGTCGATCCCCCTGCGTCCGGGTGCGGAGGCGGGAAACCTAAATGTTCGTTCGAATATCCCGCACGATATCTGTCGAGATACGCGGAGCGTTCAGCGGTCTGTCACGTCTATCAGGCCGAGTCAGCTTCGATCGCCGCATGCGCTTTCTGGAAGTGTTCGCCGCCGATAACGATCTCCTCGGCCCGTTCGCTCGCCGTTTCGGGGCCGAGCTCGACCGCGTACTCCCTGATGGCTCGCATCGAGGCGTCCCTGACGAGCGCCGCTAGTTGCGCCCCGGAGAGTCCCTCGGTGTCGGCCGCCAGCGTCTCGAGGTCGACGTCGGTTGCGATCGGTTTCCCTTCGGCGTGAATCTCGAGGATCCGACGTCTGGCGTCGGCGCCCGGAAGTGGGACCTTGACGTGGGTCTCGAGTCGTCCGGGCCGGAGCAACGCGGGATCGATCGCCTCCCGTCTGTTCGTCGCCGCCAGCACGATCACGTTCGGGTTCGCGGCGAGTCCATCGAGTTCGGCCAGGAGCTGGGAGACGACGCGTTCGGTCGTCTCGCTCGTCTCGCCGCTCGCTCGCGTCCCGGCGAGCGCGTCGATCTCGTCGAAGAAAACGATAGCCGGCGCGGCCTGTCTTGCCCGATCGAACACCTTTCGGACGGCCTTCTCGGACTCGCCGACGTATTTATCCAGCAGTTCCGGACCGGCCACCGAGACGAAGTTGACCTCGCTTTCACCGGCGAGCGCGCGAGCCAGAAGCGTCTTCCCCGTCCCGGGCGGGCCATACAGGAGGATTCCCGTCGGCGGGTCGGTGCTCGTCTCCTCGAAGAGCGCGCCGTACGACAGCGGCCACTCGACGGCTTCGATGAGCACCTGCTTCGCCTCCTCGAGCCCGCCGACGTCCGCGAAGGTGGCGTGTGGCGTCTCGGCGACGTACTCGCGCATCGTCGAGGGATCGACGGCCGCGAGCGCTCGCTCGAAGTCGGATTTTGTGACCATCAGCGTGTCCCGGTTCTCGCGGTCGCGCAGCGCGCCCATCGCGGCCTCCGTCGCGAGCGAGTGGATGTCGGCCCCGACGAAACCGTGCGTTCTGGCCGCGAGATCATCGAGGTCGACGTCGTCGGCGAGCGGCATCCCGCGGGTGTGGACCTCGATGATCTCGCGGCGCCCCGTCTCGTCCGGCGCGCCGACCTCGATCTCCCGATCGAAGCGCCCGCCGCGGCGAAGCGCCGGATCGAGCGCGTCCACCCGGTTCGTCGCGCCCACGACGATGACCTGTCCGCGCGATTCGAGCCCGTCCATGAGCGTCAAAAGCTGGGCGACGACTCGGTTCTCCATGTCGGCGTCATCATCGCGCGTGGCGGCGATCGAGTCGATCTCGTCGATGAAGACGACGGCCGGCTGGTTCTCGATGGCCCGTTCGAACACCTCCCGGAGCCGCTCTTCGCTTTCGCCTTTATATTTCGAAACGATTTCGGGACCGTCGATCACCTCGAAGTGAGCGTCGACCTCGTTGGCGACGGCTTTCGCGATGAGCGTCTTGCCGGTGCCCGGCGGGCCGTACAACAGGACGCCTGAGGGCGGCTCGATGCCGAGTTTACGGAACACCTCCGGCTCGGAGAGCGGCAGCTCGATCATCTCTCTGACCTGCTCTAACTCATCGTCCAGCCCGCCGATGTCCTCGTAGGTCACCGAAGGCGCCGTTCCGAGACTCGAAATCTCGTCCGCCGATTCGGATGCTTCCCGCGATTTCGAGGAGGTGGATTCGCGCTTGGTTTCTCCCTCTCGGATGCGAACGGTCGTATCGCCCGTGACGCGGACGGTCTCTTTCGGCTCCGTCTCGGCGACCGTCGCCCGAACGCCGGGCCGCTCCAGCCGGATCGTCTCGCCGGCTCGCAAGGGCCGATCCCGGAGGTCGCTCGCGATCGTCTCGAGCAGTTCGTCGTCGGCCGCGACCGGGATTTCGACGACGACGACGTCGGCCTCCGCGATCGAAATGGGGGCGACCGAGACCGTCTCACCGATGTTGACGCCCGCGTTCGCCCGCGTTTCGGCGTCGATGCGGACGGTCCCTTCGGGGCCGCCCGCTGGCCAGACCTTCGCGACGGTCGGCCGTTCGCCCTCGATGACGACGGTCTCGCCGCTCAACACACCGAGCGCGCGGCGTGCGGATTCCGGCAGCCGGGCGACACCGCGGCCCACGTCGCGCTTTTCCGCCCCCTTTACCGTCAGGGTGACCTCCCGGACCATGATTCGACGTCCGGTCGCCGGCGGCTTTACGGTTCCGACGGCCGAACGGGGCAACGGTTATACGGTACCATACCGCAGACAGATACATGGTCGCGACCACAGAGCGGGACGGGGCGACGTGGTACGAGTGTGAAGCGTGTGGTCTGCTGTTCGACGATCGAAACGATGCCGAACAACACGAGGAAAACTGCGACGCCGAAGAGCCGAGTTACATCCAGTAGCTACCGTTCGGCTCCCCGGCGTCTTCGCCACGGCGGAGTTATCGCTCGGCCAGCCGTTCTCGATGCGCTTCGACCAACCGTTCCGCTTCGAGTCGGTTCTGCGTCGTCCGCCATCGAACCTGCTCTCCGTCGCCGTATGCCAGAGCTTCCTTCAGCTCGTCTCTGAGCGGACCGTGGTCGACTGCGAGGACGGTTCCCGAGCCGTCGCCGAGTTCGTAGACGCCGTACCGATCCGGGATCGACCGGACCGTCGACCGTTCGAGCGGCTTCCAGGGTTTCCGCAGCGGCATTACTTCCCGCATCCCTCCGTCGATTCGGCGTCATCGTCGCCCTCGGCGACGAGTTCGTAGGCCGTCTCGCCGGTCTGGTCCTCGGCGAAGACGAACACTCGCCCCCGTGTCGTCTCCGGATCGGCGGTTACTTCGATCCGGTAGCCGAGGTTTTCGGCTTCCACTCCCGGAAACAGCGACGTCTCCTCGCCGCGTTCGAGGATGACCCGCCCGACGCCGGTCGACTCGAGGATGTCGTCGTGTGTCGTTCGATCGTTGACGTACACCATCACGCCCTCGGTGCCGTCCGGCGAGGTAACGAGAACGTGGACGTCCCGACCGGGCGGACAGACGACACTCCCCGTGCGCTTTTGGGGGACGCCGTGGTAGAACACGGAGCGACCGTCGATGTACTCTACCTCGACGCCCTCGGGATCGAGTGTTACCTGCAGCGTCTCGGGTGCGATATCGCTTCGATCGGCCATCGATAGTCGTTGAACGGCCGCGCGCAAAAAGGGAGGCGATTTGAAATACCGCGGTCCTACCGTTCCCGTGCGGCGATGACTGTCTCGCCGGCCCGGACCCGCTGGCCGCGTTCGACGCGGACGTCGGCGGGATCATATCGGGACGGGAGCAACACGTCCGCCCGCGAGCCGAAGGAGATGTGCCCGATCCGATCGCCGATTTCGAGATCGTCACCGGCCTCGACATAGGGGTGGATTCGCCGGGCGACCGCGCCCGCGATGAGCGTTATCTCGCAGTCGGTGCAATCGATTCGAACCCGCTCGTTGCGCTCGGATTCCTTGCTGAAGGCCGGTAGGTGTCTGCCGGGCGTGTGTTCGACGGCCTCGACGGTTCCCGCCATCGGCGCGCGATTCACGTGAACGTCGGTCACGTTCATAAAGACGGCCACCCGAACGCGGTCGCCCTCGGTTCGGACGACGGATACGCGGCCGTCTGCGGGGGCGACGACGCCCGACGGCGGCGGCGAACGCCTCGGATCGCGGTGAAACCACACGACGAAGCCGGCGAGGACCAGACAGCCGACGGCGAGGACCGGGCTCAAAAACGCGAGCGGTACCGCAGCGACGAGCGGGATCCGGGCGTACCGCCACGTTCCGGGCGCGACGGCCGGAAAGGGCGCGAGTTTCGAGAGCGGAAGCGACACAGTGTGGCTGTCCGTCCGGACCGGCAAGGTCGTTACGGTCACGGCGAGGGACGGCCTCGAACACGGGCGGCGGTATTTAAATGAACGGTGCGGGGAGACGGGCTGTGTGCGACACAATATCGGTCGCTGAGCCGGTCGGTCGAAACGGTTTTGTTCGACGCTTGCGCACCGTCAGTATGCCGACGGAATCTACTGGATACGATCCCACGCTCGGGAACAAATTCATTTTCGTAACCGGCGGCGTGATGTCCGGACTGGGGAAGGGCATTACAGCCGCGAGCACCGGACGGCTGCTCTCGAACGCCGGCTTCGACGTCACCGCGGTCAAGATCGACCCGTACCTCAACGTCGATGCGGGGACGATGAACCCCTACCAGCACGGGGAGGTGTACGTCTTAAAAGACGGCGGTGAAGTCGACCTCGATCTCGGGAACTACGAGCGGTTTCTCGATATCGATATGACCTTCGATCACAACGTCACGACGGGAAAGACCTACCGCCACGTCATCGAAAACGAGCGGGCCGGCGAGTACCTCGGCAAGACCGTCCAGATCATCCCGCACGTTACGGACGATATCAAGCGGCGAATCAGGGAGGCCGCCGAGGGTCACGACGTCTGTCTCATCGAGGTCGGGGGCACAGTCGGCGACATCGAGGGGATGCCGTATCTCGAGGCGCTCAGACAGTTCGCCCACGAGGAAGACGACGACGACATCCTCTTTGCGCACGTGACGCTCGTCCCCTACTCGAAAAACGGCGAACAGAAGACCAAACCCACCCAGCACTCCGTCAAGGAACTCCGTTCGATCGGCCTGCAGCCCGATATCGTCGTCGGGCGCTGTGAGGACGAGCTCGATCCCGAGACGAAACGGAAGATCGCCCTGTTCTGTGACGTCCCCGTCGACGCCGTCTTCTCGAATCCCGACGTCGAGGACATCTACCACGTTCCGCTCATGGTCGAAGACGAGGGACTCGACGAGTACGTGATGTCGGAACTCGACCTCGCCGAGGCGGCGATCCCGAAGGCCGAGCGCGGAAACGAGTGGCGCGAGATCGTCACCCGGGAGGCGACGGACGAGATCGAGATCGCTCTCGTCGGCAAGTACGCCTTAGAGGACGCGTACCTCTCGATTCACGAATCACTGAAGCACGCCGGCTTCGAGACGAACACCGAGATCGACGTCCTGTGGGTCGACGCCGACGAGATGGACGGCGACCACGAAGACCGGCTCGAACGCGCCGACGGGATTATCGTCCCCGGCGGGTTCGGATCCCGGGGGACGGAGGGGAAAATCGACGCGGTCCGATACGCCCGCGAGAACGGCGTGCCGTTCCTCGGACTCTGTCTGGGCTTTCAGATGGCCGTCGTCGAGTTCGCCCGGAACGTCTGTGGGCTCGAGGGCGCACACTCCGCAGAGGTGGAGGAGTCGACTCCTCACCCGGTCATCGACATCCTCCCCGAACAGTACGAGATCGAGGATATGGGCGGGACGATGCGACTCGGTGCCCACGAGACGGATATCGAGCCCGAAACGCTCGCCTACGAGGTCTACGAGAGCGCGTCCTGTACCGAACGGCACCGGCACCGCTATGAGGTCAACCCCGAGTACATCGATCGCCTGGAGGACGCGGGAATGGTCTTTTCGGGGCGGGCCGGAAACCGAATGGAGATCCTCGAGTTACCCGAGCATCCGTTCTTCTTCGGCACGCAGTTCCACCCCGAGTTCCGCTCGCGGCCGGGGCGGGCCTCGCCACCGTTCGTCGGCCTCATCGAGACGGTTCTCGAGGCCGACGAGACCGACGCCGAGGAGGTGACTGCCTGATGGTCGATCCGGAGTCGTTCATCGACGAGAAGATCGAGGAGATCGCGAACTCGATCGGCGAAGCCAACGCGGTGATCGCGCTATCGGGCGGCGTCGACTCCTCGACGGCCGCCGCCCTGGCTTATGAGGCCGTCGGCGACCAGCTCACGCCGGTGTACGTCGATACCGGCCTGATGCGGAAGGGAGAGACCGAGGGGATCGAAGAGACGTTCTCGTACATGGAGAGTCTCCGGATCGTCGACGCTCGCGAGCGGTTCCTCGATTCCCTCTCGGGGATCACCGATCCCGAGGCGAAGCGGCACGCCATCGGCGAGCAGTTCATCCGGGAGTTCGAGACCGTCGCCCGCGAGGTCGACGCCGACTATCTCGTTCAGGGGACGATCTACCCCGACCGGATCGAATCGGAGGGGACGATCAAATCCCACCACAACGTCGGCGGGCTCCCGGAGGTCGTCGACTTCGAGGGGATCGTCGAACCGATGCGAGACCTCTACAAAGACGAGGTGCGGGAGGTCGCACGCGCGCTGGATCTCGAAGAGATCATCTCGGAGCGAATGCCGTTCCCCGGTCCCGGCCTCGCGATCCGCGTCCTCGGGGAGGTTACCGAGGAGAAACTCGAGGTGGCCCGGGAAGCCAACTACGTCGTCGAGGAGGAACTCGAAGAGTACGAACCGTGGCAGGCGCTCGCGGCCGTCCTCGGAAAGGCGACCGGCGTCAAAGGCGACAACCGCGTCCACGGGTGGGTCGTCTCGGTCCGGTCGGTCGAATCCCGAGACGGGATGACCGCCCGAGCCCAGGAACTGGAGTGGGAGACCCTCCAGCGTATCCAATCGCGGATCACCGGGGAAAACGAGAACGTCGCGCGCGTCGTCTACGACGTGACGCACAAACCGCCGGCGACGATCGAATATGAGTGACGTCGTCATCGCCGGAAGCGATCCGGACGGTCTCGGAGAGGCCCTCGAGCGGGCGGGGGCGACGGTGCGCTACGCCGAGGGAACGGCCGACCGGTCCGCACTGGAGGCCGCGAGGATCGACGAGGCAGAGACGCTGGTGGTAACCGATGCGGGACTCGCCACCTCGGTGACGGTCGCGTTAGACTGTAATCCGGAGCTGCGAGTCGTCATGTACACCCGTGATACGGTTCCGGAGTTCATCAGAGGACAGGCCGGACACATCGTCGACCCGGAGCTGCTCGGCGTCGAGACGGTGGCCGAAGAACTGCTTCATTAACGCTTCCGTAGCGTCTCCGAAAGCGCCGCCAGCCGTTCGCTCCCACCTTTCCTGAACGGAATTCCGTGACCTGTCGCCGCGGCCTCGTACGGGGACGATCGAGCCTCGAACCGCTGAATCTGGCGTCGGTTCTCCGCCTCGTCGTAACATAGAAACCACGGTGTGGGACGGAGCGAGCCCGACCGCTCGACGACGAGGTCGCCGAGGAAGGCGACGGAGCGCGCCTCGTGAACGTAGACGGTATGTCCCGGTGTATGACCCGGTGTGTGGTACACCTCGAACCCACCGATCGTCTCCCCGTCGTCGACGGGAACGATTCGCTCTTCCGGGACGTCTGAAAGCATCACACCGGAAACACGCTGTGTCACGCCCTTGACGGAGCGCCACGGCGGCCGCTTCGCGCCGGTTAAGAACCCAAGGTCACCCCGCCCGATGTAGATCGGCGCGTCGATCGGAAGCCTCGCGATAGAGCCGACGTGATCGAGATCGTAATGCGTTAGCAAGATCCGATCGATGTCCTCGAGAGAGCGTCCGATGTCCTCTATCGCCGCGCCGATGCGTCCGGCGTCGAACGGCGTTCCCGCATCGACGAGCGTTATCGTTCCCTCGTATTCGAGGAGATACGCGTTGACGCCCGTCGCGTCGATCCATCGGATTCCGGTTCTGAGTCGCTTCGACATGTGTTCGATCGGTCGGCGACGAACAAAACACCTCGGTACCGGTGTCAGATCACGGCTTCGGAGCGGCGTTTTGCAGGGCCGTTTCGGCGACGTTACCGCCGTAATCGGCGCTCCTGGAGAGCGAATCGACGATCAGTCCGAGCGATTGAGCCTGCCGCGGCTCCAGTTCCCGGATCCGGTCGTCGACCGCGCGGGCGAGTTCGTCGATCCTGGTGACTCGCTGCCGGGCGTCGTTTGCGAGTCGGGTCGCTCGGTCGGATTCGTCCTCTAACAGTGCGTCCATACCCATCTCGATCACCTCGGTCGCCTCCTCGTGGAGCGCCTCGATCGCCTCGGCGGCGTCGGCCGGCGGTGCGCCGAGCGTCTGGGCGTGCGTCGCGATCTTCGCGGCGTGATCGCCGACCCGCTCTAGCTGTCGGGCGCTCGAGTGATAATCGAAACAGGTCTCTCGATCGAGGCCGATATCGGCCGCCGCCGACGGGTCACGTAGCACGGACCGAAAGACGCGAGAGACCATAGACCACAGCCGGTCGACGTCGTCGTCGCGTTGGACGATGTCGGCGGCGAGTTCGTCGTCGTTTTCGTTGAGCGCGGTCACGGCGTCGGCGAGCATCGTCGTCGAGACGAGTCGCATCCGCGTGACGGCGTTCTCCATCGAAAGCTCCGAGGAATCGAGCAGGTCCTGCAGGCGGACGCGACCGGACGTCTCGCCGATGACCTCGAGCCCGACGAGCCCCTGGGTTGCGTTCCGAATGGTCCGTCGCTGGGCGGCGGTGACCTGTGTGGTTTCGAGGGTGATGATATCGAAGCCACTGACGTACATCGTCACGACGGCCCGCATGAGTTCGTCACCGTCCAGTCCCGTGATATCGAGCGTTCCTTCGACCTTTTCGTCCTCGCGTTGCGGCGTCAAGAGGAGCGTCTCCTCTTCGGGATAAAATTCGACGAGACTGCCGCCGGAAACCTCGTTTTCGGTCGCCCACCCCTTCGGCAGTGAGACGGTATACGTAGAGCCTCCCGTAACCTGCACTTTTCGGGTCTCCATATCGATAATTGGACGAGAGAACGTAAACGGTTGTCGAAATATATAGATATATACTTGGCCTCTATTACCCACTTTCAGTGCTTTCGGGGCATATATGGTAGCCTTACCGTCTAGATAGCGGTCGAAAGCCGTTGTTACATATAGACATATATAGATAACATAGTGGGATATTTAGGTCTACGCGTCTCGATTTGAGGTAATGTCACGAGGTCGGGAGCGTTTCCGTCGCTCCGGCGATAGCTCGGTGAATTCTGCATCGGGATCGATGTCACGTCGGGGATTTCTCACGGCGACCGTGGCGACGGCGACTGCGCTTTCCGGATGTCTCGTCCACGGGGACGATAGCGGACTCCGCGGGGAGGTGATCATGGACGGCAGCAACACCGTGCTCCCCCACGGGGCCGCGGTGGCCGAGGAGTTCCTCTGGCGGAACAATCGAGTGCAGGTCCCCGTTCGGGGTTCCGGCACCGGGGCCGGGTTCCAGCGTTTCTGTGACGGAACGACCGACATCCAGAACGCCAGTCGAGCGATACACGGAAGCGAGATTGACCAGTGCGACCGAAACGATATCGGCTACATCGAACTCGAGGCGCTTTTGGACGGGCTGGCGCTTTGGGTCCACCCGGAGAACGACTGGTGTGACTGTCTCACCGTCGAGGAGATCCACCGGCTGTGGCGGTCCGGCTCCGAGGTCAAAACCTGGCGTGACCTCCGGCCGGACGACCCGGACTTCCCGGACGAGGAGATCGCCCTGTACGGGCGTGACGCCGCCTCGGGAACGTTCGATTACTTCACCCAGACGATCAACGGCGAGGTCGGAAACATCCGCAACGACTACTCGGCGAGTTCGGATACGAACGTCATCGTCCGCGGCGTGCGTGGGAACCGCCACGCGATCGGGTTCGGCGGGGCCGGTTACTATTACGAAAACGAAGACGAACTGAAACTGCTCGGGGTCGACGACGGCGACGGCTGTGTGTACCCGCGGCGTGAAACGATCGAATCGGGCGAGTACACACCACTGACGCGTGCGATGTACGTCTATATCAGCACGGCTGGACTGGATCGGGAAGCGGTCCGGGCATTCGCCCGGTTTTACTTCGAAGAGATCGATCAGGACGAAGACGTTTACGAGCAGGCGGTCGAAGACGAGATCGCCGACCCCGGCGAGACGCTGACGTGGACCCAGTGGGCTGCCCGGAAGGTCGGATACTACGCAGCCCCCGACGAAGTCGTCGACGAGAGCCGCGAGGCGCTCGAGGCGATGATCGCGGAGGTGACCGGATGAGTACGAGCGACATTACGAACGGCGCGGTCAAAGATCGCGGAACGATTATCGCGCGGATCGTCTTCTTCTCGTGTGCGATCGTCACCGTCTTGACGACGTTCGGCATCGTCCTGGTGTTGATAACGGGTTCGATCCCGTTCTTCCGGGCCGTCTCGATCGTCGAGTTCTTCACCACGAGCGAGTGGTCACCGATCATCAGGCCACGGAGCTACGGGATCCTCCCGCTGGTGTGGGGGACGATGATGATCGTGGTCGGAAGCGCGGCCATCGCACTGCCTGTCGGCGTTCTGACGGCCATCTATCTCTCCGAGTACGCCGACAAACGGGTTCGAAAGGTCCTGAAGCCGACGCTTGAGATCCTCGCCGGCATCCCGACGATCGTCTATGGCTTTTTCGCGATCTCGTTTATCACGCCACAGATACAGCGGGTGTTCCCCGATACCGGCACGTTCAACGCACTTTCGGGTGCGATCGTCGTCGGAATCATGATCATCCCGATGGTGTCTTCGCTTTCCGAGGACGCCATGACGGCCGTTCCGGATTCGCTTCGGAACGCCGGCTACGGGCTCGGTGCGACGAAGTTCGAAGTATCGACGCGAATCGTCCTACCAGCGGCGATTTCGGGCGTTCTCGCGTCGTTCGTGCTCGCGATCTCGCGAGCGATCGGCGAGACGATGGCCGTCACGCTCGCCGCCGGGATGCAGCCGAACGTGACGTTCAATCCGCTCGAGGAGATTCAGACGATGACCGCCTACATGGTGCAGGTCGGGATCAGCGACGTTTCGGTCGGCTCGATCGGGTATCAGTCGCTTTTCGCCGTCGGCCTCGTGTTGTTCGTCATGACGCTCGCGATGAACCTGCTCAGTCAGTACGTTCGCTCGCGCTACCGGGAGGTCTACGAGTAATGGCGACCGATCCGTTCGCCGGTTTCGAAACCGACGCGAACCTCGACCGAAAGCGGTTCTACGGGCGCGTGTTCGTCGGACTCTGTATCATCTCGACGCTCGTCGGCGTCGTCGCGTTAGTCCTCCTCATCGCGGACCTGATATACGAATCGTGGGGCTGGATCACCCTCGACTTCCTCACTTATCCCCCCTCGCGGTTCCCCGAAAACTACCTCCCCGGCGGGCGCGGTGCCGGGATCTACCCGGCGCTGGTCGGATCGATCTTCCTCATCGTCCTGACGGCGGTCTTCACCGTCTTTCTCGGCGTCGGCGCGGCGATCTATCTCGAAGAGTACGCACCGGATAACCGGCTGACGAGCTTTATCGAGGCGAACATCGCGAACCTCGCGGGGGTCCCCTCGATCGTCTACGGGCTGCTCGGGCTGGCGATCTTCGTCCGGGCCGCCGGGCTCGGATCGAGCCTGCTCGCCGGTGCGCTGACGCTAACGCTTCTCATCTTGCCGATCGTCATCGTCGCCGCCCAGGAAGCGATCCGGGCGGTGCCGGATTCGCGCCGACAGGCCGCCTACGGCGTCGGCGCGACGAAGTGGGAGGTGACCCGCGACGTGGTGTTACCGTCGGCACTCCCCGGGATCATGACGGGGACGATCCTCTCGCTGTCGCGGGCGATCGGCGAGACGGCGCCGATCCTGATGGTCGGCGCCGCGACCTCGATGTTCGTTCCGCCGGATTCCCTTTCGAGCCCCTTCGCGGCGATGCCGATGCAGATCTTCGATTGGGCCCGGCTTCCGCAAGCGGAGTTCCAACACATCGCCGCGGCCGGCAGCATCGTCCTGCTTTCGGTGCTGTTGTTGATGAACGCGACGGCGATCCTGATCCGAAACCGATACGATACCAAATAACCATGAGCTCAGACGAAACCGCAGATCCGACGACAGAGACCGACTCGATCGCAGACGCCCCGATCGCCGGGCGGGAGGAAGCGACCGGGCGCCGAGGGACCGGCCGAACCATCATCGAAGCGCGAAACATCAACGTCTTCTACGGCGAGACGCAGGCGCTTTCGGATATTTCGATGCAGATTCCCGAAGGGGAGGTGACGGCGCTCATCGGCCCCTCCGGCTGTGGGAAATCGACTTTCCTCCGGTGTATCAACCGCATGAACGACCTCATCGACGTCGCGCGTGTGGAGGGTGAACTCCTCTTGCACGGCAAGAACGTCTACGACGACGACGTCGATCCGGTCGCGCTCCGCCGGCGCGTCGGGATGGTGTTTCAAAAGCCCAACCCGTTCCCGAAATCGATCTACGACAACGTCGCCTACGGGCTGAAGATTCAGGGCTACGACGGCGATATCGACGCCCGCGTCGAGGAGTCCCTCCGCGGGGCGGCACTCTGGGACGAGGTGAAAGATCAGCTCGATTCATCCGGGCTGGAACTCTCCGGCGGCCAACAGCAGCGACTGTGCATCGCCCGGGCGATCGCCCCCGACCCGGAAGTGATTCTGATGGACGAGCCGGCCTCCGCGCTGGACCCCGTCGCCACCTCGAAGATCGAGGATCTCATCGACGATCTCGCCGAGGATTACACCGTCGTGATCGTCACGCACAACATGCAGCAGGCGGCCCGTATCTCCGATAAGACGGCCGTCTTTTTGACGGGCGGCGAACTCGTCGAGTTCGACGATACCGCGAAGATCTTCGAGAACCCCGAGCACGATCGCGTCGAGGATTACATCACCGGCAAGTTCGGATGATCGCCCGAGTTCGCTCCCGTCATACGGGCTGTTGTCGTCTTTTATACAACCGGTATGAAAGGTTTGACGGCGCCCGAAGAGACATACCGACGAAAGGATAACACACAGCAATGGCACGAAAGGGATTTCAACAGCAGTTGAACGAACTGCGGGAGAACGTGCTCTATATGAGCGAGATCGTCCTTGAGCGGATGCGAATGGGAATCCGCGCGCTGGAGGCGAAAGACGGGACACTGGCCCGAGACGTGATCGAAGGCGACCACGAGATCAACGAGCTGTATCTCGAGTTAGAACAGGACTGTATCAACCTGTTCGCACTCCAACAGCCGGTCGCCAGCGATCTCCGGTTTATCGCGGCCTCGTTCAAAATCATCACCGATCTAGAGCGGATCGGGGATCTCGCGACCAACCTCGGTGGATACACCTTGGAGGCCGAACGCGACCTCTATCCGGACGTCGATATCCAGGGGATCGGTGACGCCGTCATCGAGATGGTCGAAGACGCGATGGAAGCCTACGCAGCGGAGGACGCGGAAGCCTGTTATGAGATCGACGCGCGCGACGACGGAGTCGACGCGATGTGCGAACGAGCCTCGAGCTCCGTCGTCCGGGATCTCATCGAAACCGAGGTCGAAAACTCCCCGGATCTCAGTATCGAGGATCTGATGTCGGAGGTCTCGCGGTTGCTCTTGACGATCCGGGATCTCGAGCGCGTCGGCGATCACGCGGTCAACATCGCGGCCCGGACGCTGTATATGATCGAAAACAGCGACGAGTTGATCTACTGATCGCGGCCGGCACGGCGGCGTCTTCTCGCGTGGCCGACCACTATTAGTGCGGCGGCTTCCTACTTCCGGTATGGATCAGGCGATCGAAGGGATAGTGTTGGATCTGGACGGGACCGTCTATCTCGGTGACGAACCGATACCCGGAGCAGCCGAGGCGATAACGCGGTTGCAAAACGAGGGGATCGGGACGCTTTTTTTCTCGAACAACCCGACGAAGTCGAGGCGGGCCTACGCCGATCGGCTGGACGGGTTCGGCATCGATATCGGACCGGAGAACGTGCTATCAGCCGGCACGGTAACGACGCGGTATCTCTGTGAGGAACACCCCGAGGCCCGGGTATTTTTCATCGGTTCCGAGGGGCTCAAAGCGCAGTTCGAGTCGGCGGGGGTCGATCTCGTCGCCGACGCGACGATCGCAGACGTGTTGGTCGTCTCCTGGACGCGGGAGTTCAGCTACGGCGATCTACTGGCCGGCTATCGGGCGATCGAGGCCGGTGCAACGTTCTATGGGACGGACCCCGACCGGCTCATCCCCGCCGCCGAGGGGAAAGTCCCCGGCACCGGTGCGATCGTCAACGCAGTCGCGGGGACCGTCGACCGACAGCCCGAAAAGATACTCGGAAAGCCGTCCGAGGAGGCACAAGAGGCGGCTCTGGAAGCACTTTCGGCGCCGCCAGAGCGCTGTGTCGTCGTCGGCGATCGGCTGAACACGGATATCGCCCTGGGCGAGCGAGCAGGGATGGAGACGGTACTCGTTCGAACCGGCGTCTCGACCGACGCCGACATCGAGGCGAGTGACGTCGAACCCGACTACGTCGTCGACTCACTCGCCGATATTGAGGCGGTGCTGTAACGTCACTTCCCCCACCGTGGTATCGATTGGTATTGTTTAACAAGGATTTATATACGATCGAGTCACACTAACTACCATGGTGGAAACTTACACACCGTATAAGTACGGAGACGCGGACATCGAAGCGGTCGGCGAGGACCCGCCTCACGAACAGCAACACGGGACCGATATGGTCATCGTCGACGGATCGACGATGAGCTACAGGAGATACGCCGGTAGCGATCCGGAGTGACCGACACGGGCCGACTCACAGTCGGCCTCCGGTCCGGTCGCCGCCGACGGCCGGATCGGCTTTAAGTCGTTTCGGGGCGAACCCCCGCCATGGAGTACGCAGACTTTCTCGACGAGTCGTACGAACCAGCTGCCGACGAGCTCGTCTGTACGTTTCGACTAGTTCCGGGTGAGGGGTTATCGGCCGGGGAAGCGGCCGCACGAGTCGCCTCGGAGAGTTCGAACGGCACGTGGGCAGCGCTTTCGCCCGAGTCGGACGTGCGCGAGTATTCGGCGGTCGCCTTCAATATCGGCGAGGCGAGAGAGCACGGCCACGAGGTCCGAATCGCCTATCCCGAGGCGCTGTTCGAGGCCGGTAGCCTCTCTCAGATTCTGTCCTGTATCGCTGGCAACATCATGGGGATGAAGGCCGTCGAGACGATCCGATTGCTCGATTGTGCGTGGCCAGAGTCCCTCGTCCGGTCGTTTCCCGGCCCACAGTACGGCGCTTCAGTCCGGACGGAACTTCTCGACGCCGGCGATCGACCGGCGATCGCGACCGTACCCAAACCGAAAGTCGGACTCCCGACGGACGAACACGCCGAAGTCGGCTACGAAGCGTGGATCGGTGGCGTCGATCTCCTGAAAGACGACGAGAATCTCACGGATCAGTCGTTCAACCCCTTCGAGAGTCGGGTGACAGAATCTCTCGCCGCCGCAGAGCGAGCGGAAAACGAAACCGGCGAGCGGAAGGAATACCTCGTGAATATCACCGCCGAAACCGACGAGATGATCCGCAGAGCGGAGTTCGTCGCCGACCACGGCGGCTCGTTCGTGATGGTCGATATCATCACCGCCGGCTGGAGCGCACTGGAGACCGTCCGCCGACGGACTGAAGACCTCGATCTGGCGATTCACGCCCATCGAGCGATGCACGCCGCCTTCGATCGGTTGCCACAGCACGGCGTCTCGATGCGGTGTCTCGCCCAGTTCGCCCGGCTTGCCGGCGTCGATCATCTCCACACCGGAACCGCCGGGATCGGAAAACTCGAAAACGAGGACACCGTCGGCATAAACGAGTGGCTCCGCTCCGAATTGTACGGGCTCGATCCCGTTTTACCGGTCACGAGCGGTGGACTCCATCCGGGTGTCGTCGATCAGGTGTTCGATGCGATCGGGACGGACGTCATGATTCAGGCCGGCGGCGGTATCCACGGTCATCCGGGCGGTACCGAAGCCGGCTCACGGGCGCTCAGAGCCGCTATCGACGCGTATATCGACGGCGAATCGCTCGAGTCTCGCGCCGAAACGACGCCGGAGCTCGCGACGGCCCTGGAGAAGTGGGGGACGGAAGGCCCCCGATAGCGTTCGTATCTTTATAAACTGATCGAGCGTATCGTCGGCGTTCGGCGCTTTCCCGCGAAGAACCGTCGCTAAAGAGACTAGTGATCGATCGTCGCTAAAAGGACTACAACGATCGGTATATAGGTGTGCTTTTGAGGGTCGAGCGTCCACGAACGTACATGCCGTTCGTCACTACGCTGACGCTCCAGAGCGGAGATCGGGACGTTCTAGAGCGTGTCGTCGGAGATATCAAAAGCCGGGCCGAGCGCAAGGGCGTCGAACTCCGGGGTCCACACGCCGAATCACCGTTCGACATCTCGGTGCCCCAGTCCAGACGGCTCGACGACTGCGGGCGATCGTTCCGTAGCTGGCAGTATACGGTCTACGAACGGCGAATGGAGATCGTCGGTCACGACGACTTCGCACGGGACGTCGCGAGCCGGGAGTTCCCCGATGGTATTCACCTGGACGTAGACGTAGAACGGGTTTCTACCCCCGGCAGCAACTGATAGGGATTATCGTAGACGCTCATACATCCGAAATACCGGACTGGGAGGTACGACGGAGTCGAGAATCACGAAACGCCCGGTTGGCGACGATAATCCCTATGAATCGTCTCGTTTCTCCTCCCGCCGCCGATCGGTTCGTCCCCGGCGACAACATGGACTTATGTCCGTCGGGACAGACCCTCCGATATGAGTGTCGACCGCGATCGATTGATCGGACTGCGCAGGGAGTTTCACCGGCACCCGGAGCCGGCGTGGTGTGAGTTCTGGACGACCGCCCGCATCGTAGAAGAACTGCGGACGATCGGCGTCGAGGAGATCCACGTCGGCCGCGATGCCCTGGCCGACGAGCGGCTCGCCGTTCCCGACCCCGAAGAGATGGAACCGTGGATGCAGCGAGCACGGGAGGCCGGTGCCGACCCGGAGCTCCTGGATGCGATGGACGGCGGCTGGACCGGCGTAGTCGCCGCCCTCGAGTGCGGCGAGGGGCCGACGATCGGCCTCCGTGTCGACATCGACGGCTTGCCTCGCGAGGAGTCAACCGACGAGGACCACGCCCCGGCCCGGAAGGGCTTTCGGTCGGTAACGGGTGCGATGCACGCCTGCGGTCACGATGCCCACATGGCGATCGGGCTCGGCGTCATCGAGGCGATTAAAGACAGCGACTTTTCGGGCACACTGAAGGTCTTCTTCCAGCCCGCAGAGGAGACGATCGGCGGCGGCAAGCCGATGGCCGAATCCGGTCATCTCGACGACGTCGAGTACCTCTTTGCGATTCACGTCGGACTCGATTACCCGACCGGCGAGATCGTCGGCGGGATCGATGACTTCCTCGCGGTGACACAGTTCTATACGACCTTCGAGGGCGCACCCGGCCACGCGGGAGCCAGACCCGAGGAAGGTCGAAACGCCGTTCAGGCGATGGCCACGGCGGTGCAGAATCTCTATGGTATCGAGCGGCACAGCGACGGACCCTCCCGGATCAACGCCGGCCGCGTGGGCGGCGGCACCGCGACGAACATCATCCCCGACGAGGCGTTCATCCACGGCGAGGCCCGGGGGGCGACGACGAAGATTCGCGATCACGTCTTCGATCGCGCCGAAGACGTCTTCGAAGGTGCGGCCATCTCACACGACTGCTCTGTCGACGTGTTCGTCGAGGGTGACGCCCCGTCCGCAGAGAGCGACGCCGAGTTAGTCGAGATCGTTCAGGACGCCGCTCAGGCACATCCGGACGTCGAGCGCGCGACCCGGCGCGGGGAGATCGGTGGCAGCGAGGATGCGACCTTTCTCATGCAGCGCGTTCAGCAAAACGACGGCCTCGCGACGTATCTCGCCGTCGGGACCGACCATCCCGGCGGGCACCACACCTCCACGTTCGACGTCGACGAAGCTTCACTCGAACTCGGCGTCGACGTCGTGAGCGACGCGATAGAGCGGGTCGGCCGCGAACGACCCTAGACCGATCCTATATCGGTCCTTCAGCCGGGGTTAATCCGGTATGAATCGGGGATAAACCGAATTGACTGTCGTTTTATTATATCTATCCGGGGCTTCTCGCGCCGGACGTAGCATGACAGCCAATCGTCTCACCGTTTCGGAATCCGTACGCCGCGACACCGTTCGATCGGTAAGCAAACTCCTGCTCGCGGCGGTATCGCTCGTGTTCGTGTTGTATCTCCTCACGCTGCTCCCCGGTGTCGACAGACTCGTCCCGCTGACGCCGGTCACCTTCGCCGCGGTCGTCGGTGCGATCGCGACCGTCGTTCTGGTGGCGTTGATCCTCTATGCGACGCCGAAGCTCGCATCGCTGACGCGCATGCGTCTCGAAGGCCCCGAAGCCGTCGTCGAAAACGTCGCGTCCGTCGTCTACTGGCTCGGCATTCTCGCGGCCGTGTTAGTCGCCCATCGCGGGCTCGCCGGCGCGCTCACACCGTTCATGGAGGGCTTCACGTGGATCTACGACGTCGCCTTCCTGCTGCTTTCGCTTCCCGCCGTCGCCGTCATCGCGGCTCGCCTGTACGTCTCGATCGATCCGAGCGCCGACCTGCTCGCAGATCGAGTTGTCGACTGCGACGACTCCACAGACGAACGCTCCTCGAACGATCCGTCCGTGGGTCGGGAACGTGCCGAGCCAGATCGCTCACCGAACGGCGAGTAGCGCTCTGTATATCGCCCGACTGCCCGTCGCTTTTCGAATCGGGCTGCCGAAACAAACATTTACACCGCAGCGTTCGGTCATTGGTGTAGATGACCGAGACATACGACGCCGTAGTCGTCGGCGGGGGGATCGTCGGCTCGTCCGTCAGCTATC
>LKMJ01000275.1_pt1 | contig 36183 bp, 32 predicted proteins | sample 643391 | NCBI WGS metagenome assembly LKMJ01 (sample SAMN04112250, study PRJNA286221) | soda lake metagenome | biome: soda lake; feature: Kulunda Steppe; material: water; isolation source: sample PL-Br10 brine of Picturesque Lake | place: Russia: Kulunda steppe | collected 2010-07 | reverse complement strand
TTACTCGTGAAACCAGTCGTACCATTCTCCGAGATCGACTAGTTGGTTCTTGAGCCCTGCTGTCCCGTATTGGTTGAACACCTCATCTACTGTTCGAGCGAGCCCTTCCGGATCGATGTCCGGACGGCTCTGATCGTAGTATAAAAGGATACCACCGTGATCATAATCGGCGTGAAGCGACTCGAAATCTTTCGCGTTATTTGAGATCAGAACTGTGTCATTCTCCGAACACCATCGCAAAAGTTCGGCATCATTCGTGTACTCTCCGAACAGATCTTTTGCCTGTTCGACGGTGTGGCCACGTTCCTGAAGGACCCGTTCGAACACCCGTCCAACGTGTTCATCCAACAGAATCCGAACGCCCATCACTTCACGGTCTCTTTCGGCTTGAGCGACGTTTTACGGATCTCTTCGAATGCTGCTTCGTTCGCTTGCTCGTACTCACGCATCTCCTCTACGTGTTCGTAATAATACGAGAGGGCCTCGTAGACAGCAGCAAGAGAAATATCGAACTGATCCGCCACAACTGCAGGGGATTGACCACCTTCGATCACTCGTGCGGCGACGTGACGAACACCTATTCGGGTGCCGTCGATCCGTGGCTCGCCGCCGAGCACGTCTTCGTGGTGGGTGATCGTCATGACAATAGGTACGGCGCCTGCTTGTTTATATCTTTTCGGCTGGGAACGTGAGAATCGTTAATTGGATCCGTTCATAAGAAACGCATATGACGTCCGAAGAGCGATCCGGTGAAGTCACTCCACTCGATGAAGTGATGGAAGACATCCGGCGAGAGCTCGTACTTCGGGTTGCTAAAGCCGACCGGGACGAACAATGAGAAATCTACGACGCTCTCGAAAACGAGTGACTGCGATGCTTCTCCTACTCGTTTTTTGAAACTCCGAGCTGTTCACTTCCACTGAGCCTACTAGTAGAAACTCGCCCGGTAGTGTTCCGAGTGTGCATTTCGAGCTACTGTAAATACGTCTCTAACGCAGTAACCACATCCCTGACGAACTCGTCCGTGACCCGTCTCTGCCACGCGATTAGGTCTTCAATACGAGGTGAATGAACCGCCCACGAATGACTGTCGGTGTAGGTCAAGGGACCGTGTATTCTGCTCGTTATCCTTTCACCGACCCCGTTATAATAACAACTGGAACTATTTAGACACCGATCGAAGGGCTCTCGTACCATTGGATGTGCATCGATTTCCGGTAGCGACTATAGTTCGACGGGCCGCGGGACAACTTCATGTGAGAGTGATGTTCGCCTTATGCAGTTCATAACTTACCCCGAGCGCCGAGTTGCTTCACGTGTTCATATCGATGATTGCTGAGTATGGTCATCAACACGATATCCAAGGAGCGATTGTATTCTACCTCACAGACATAGTAGAAAGGAATGAGTGACTACGAGATCCGGCAGTACCAGCCCGACGACAGGACCGGGTTTCTATCACTCTATAGAACGGTCATGGGCGGTGAGAGTGGAGACGACTGGTTCGACTGGAAATATGACGAAAACCCGTACACTGACCACGTTTCCATGGTGGTCGGTGTTTCTGAGGGGGAAATCGTCGGAGCCAGGCCGTTCTTTGCGCTCCCATTGTGTGTCGATGGGGATCGCGAGATCGCACTCCAACCGGGAGACACGGTGGTTCATCCGGATCACCGACGTCAGGGGTTGTTCACTCGTATGACAGAGCGGGCCATCGAGCGGTATGCCGAAGACCATCCGTTCTTTTTTAATTTTCCGAACGATCAGTCACGCCCGGGATACCTCAAACTCGGCTGGGAAGTCGTCTCCAGGCGATCGTCCTACTATAGGATCGAAAACCCCGGCAAGATAGCGGAATCGCGGAGCGGTGGAAGCCCGATCCGGATCGGCAGTAAGATCGCAACGCCGGTTGCACGAGGGTACTACGGTTTTCGGGACCGTACCGTGTCGCCCACAGCGGACCTCACCATTCGGAGGGAGTCGGACACGCCTGCGGAGGAGCTTGCGGCACTATATCGAAGCGCCGTTCCTGACGCCGTTCACGCGCTTCGCGACGGTCAGTTCTACCGGTGGCGTCTGGGGAATCCCAACTGGGAATACACGACCTACATCGCGGACCGGGAGACGGGCCCCGTGGCAGCCATCGTTACTGGAACGTCAGTTGACCGAGATCTGACGACGACGAAGCTCGCCGACGTCGTTCCACTGGTATCCGCACCGGAACCTGCACTCGAAAGCCTGATCAGTCAGGTTTTGACAGATCATTCCGAGACGGACCTGTTCGCGGCACCGTCGCAAGGGTTTCCTGAAGCTGTACTGAGAAAGTTCGGGTTCCTTTCGGACGCTACCCCCCCACTCTCCTTTTTCACATCGCGAACGACACACGTTGTACGAACACTTACCGACAGCCGGGAGCAGATTGGACGTACTGTCACCGACCCGGAGCATTGGTTGATGACGTTTCTAGAAGAGGACACGAGCTAAGACACCGTGAACCAGGGAAGCGACGTTGTCGAGCGACAACGTCTCTCGTTATCAATACGAGCGGTTCGGCGACACGCTTGATCTTAAGATCGCTTCGAAACGAAGACGGATCGAGCAGGGTGATCGCGAGGCAACTCCGAGATGTTCTCGACCTCGCGGATTCGGGGCATAGATTCGATGTGGGTCAACGCGTCCTCGACCGTATGCGTCCCCGTTTCGGTGCGGTGCGGTGCGACGCTTACGAGCGTCCCGTCGACGTGAATAGCCAGACACAGTACGGGGAGAACCAGAAACGTGTCCGTGTCGTCACTGTCCAGTGTCGACCGTTCTTGACGTTCAAACGCTGGCTCGAGAGAAGCACCCTCGTCATCGGCCCACTTCCGAAATCGTTCGTAGTGATCGAGCACGAAATCAACTGGTATATCACCTGTCAAGCAGATCTCGTGGGGCCACATGTCGATGGACAGCTCGTCTATTACATCTTTCTGTTCGTATTCATGTAGCGTTTCAATAACGTTCTCGACCGACTCCAAAGCCACTGGTGGGCGAACGTAGCACTCGATAAATATATGAGGATTTTTAGACGTCACACTGTATCGGAGAGTTTGGGGGGTGATAATGTTAGTTTATAAATACATACCAGATGGAGATGTCTTCTAACGGTTCGGACACTCGGTTTGCTTGTATTTCCGTACCGCTCGGTACACACCTGTTGGTATGACTGGACGCCTATACGGATTCATGGAGCCGCTGAGTCTGGCGTGTCACTGAAAAGCGGCTTCCCGTTCAAAAGAGTCACACTGTTCGTTCGGCGACCTCGGCCATCGTCTCGATCTTCAGGTCTGTCGTGTCACGTCTGGAAGCCGCATGCTCGATGATCGATTGGATCCGACGAAGGTCCCGTTCGGTCCGGATGTTGTTGGGGTGAAGCCACGCATGGAATACGCCATCTAACCGGGCGGCACGGTCGATCGCGTTCGTGGCCTGTCGGACGATCGGATCGGTTCCGAACGACTCGATCGCAGTTCGTGGCAGTCCCTCGAATCCGAACAGAAACAGTGACGCCGGAACGTTCACGAGGCCGTACTCGTCGACTGTCGGCTCTACGAGATCGACACGTCCTGGATCGGCAGTCGAAAGTAGTTTTTCGGCCATTCGTCGGCCACCGTTTTTCGGGGCGTCGATCTTCCCCCGATAACAGGTGAACCCAGTCTCCGCGAGCAGATCCCGGTGTCCGACTTCGTTCCGCGGAAAGACGAACGAATCGTACTCGATCCCGTACGGCCGTGCGGCCTCGATTGCGGCCTCCAGTTCGGCCCGGGCGATCTGTCGGGTGACCTTTGAGTCGTCAAACAGCACGTGGGAGAAGGAATGACACCCGATCTCGTGGTCTGCATCCGCCTCGACGACCGCCTCGACGAGGTCGGGTCCGAACCGGAGATCCGGCCGCGAGTGCCACTCCCCCCGCTCGCGAGCGAACCAGCCGTCGACCGACGGATGGTCGGCGTGGACGCCATCGCACTCCTCGAGCAGGAGGTGGCCGACGACGGCCCACGTGGCAGCCACGTCGTGTGCTTCGAACGCATCGAGGAGCCGTCGCCAGCCGGTTCGTCCGGCGTCGACACGGTCTACCGATGGATCGTCTTGGTCGTGAAAGCCCCACCCGAGCTCCGCATCGACCGAGAACACGACAGAGCCCACTACGGCATCACCCCGATTATCGGTTGGAGCGGCGTTGGCAGTCCGGGTTCGGTCTGGCTGTCGTCGGTTACGGACGAACCGATCACCGCAGCCATCCGTGGACCGAACAACAGTAACAGCTCTCGGATTTTTATATCCATACTGTTGAATCTGCCTGTGGGTAGACGGAGAGTGTATATTGTTATCAGTTGATTACCCCCGGAGGACAGACACGTGGATGCGGACACCTGGGGTGGTAAACGGGCGCGTTCGGGCGTAGGTCAACTACGACTGTGGTGTTACTTCCCCAGCCGTCGTGCCCGCGAACGATACCAGATAGGCCACGTTGGGGATCTCGACGGAGGTGATGGCCCGGACCCCGACGAGCAATACCGGATGGACGGCCGACCTGTGTCATAGGGTTCTCGAAGAGACGATCTGTCTCGTTGCCCGATAGAGCTGATCCGTCTCGGAGAGGTGTCGGTCCCGACGATCCAGTTTTCGCTGAAGTTCCCGACAGAGATCCGGTCGCTCATCGGAGAGGTCCGTCTGCTCGTCGGGATCACACTCGAGATCGGTCAGCAGTCTCCCGTCACGCTGTTCGATGTATTTGAATCGCGATCCCCTGACGGCACGCTCTCTGCCACATTCGCTAGCGGCTATCGCACAGGTATCGTCCGCGAAGTCGGGATCGGTGAATCCGTCACGAGCGATAGCCAACGTGGTGTCGTAGACCCTCGCAAGTGACGTCGGCGCACTGACGGTCTCGTTCACCGAAGCGTTGTGGATAAAGTACGGCACGTGGATGTTCTCCTCGTAGACCTGTCTGTGGTGGTGACCGTAGTTGCCGTGTTCGCCGAAGGATTCGCCGTGATCAGAGTGGACGACGAGCACGGGATCATCGTCGGTGAAGTCTGATCGAAGCCGCTCTATGAACGCGTCGCTGGCCCAGACCGTATCGCGATAGCTCCGTTTGACCGACTCTCGGACGGACTCGGACATTTCCGCTTGGTTCCCACGCATCGGCTCCGAAGAGCGATAGGCGCTGGAATACGCCCCGAAAAGCGATTGTTCCTGGCGATAGGTTCGAGAGGTGATGAACGGAAAGTGGGTATCGAGAGCGAATATCCAGAGGAAGTACGGCTCCGAGAGCTGCTCGCGGATCCGTACAATTTTGTCATAGAGCGTTTCCCACTGGCAGAAGAATTCATTTCCGGAGAGCATATTCAATACCAGCGCGACCGGTCGTGAGTCGGCGTCGATACCCGGAAGGTGCTTGGCAAGCGTGTGGGACCACCCCCCGGTCACTCCATCAGAGAGATCGACAAAATGCTCGAATCCACGGTCGAACCCCGACGCGGAGGACGTCCACGGGTTCGGTGTTACTCCTGCGGTGTCGTACCCCAACTCCTGGAGTCGTTCCGGAAGCGAAGGGTACCGATGGAGATGCTCGTCGATCGCGGCCAACCGCCGTTCCCAGTGACTCTCCTGGGGATATTCCTCGAGCGTAGTCGGAGGGCGTGGACGCCCGGTGAACACGGTCGGCATCGAAGAGAACGTTTGCGGACCGGGAGCGATAGCGTTTTCGAACAACACCCCCCCTTCGGCGAGGGCATCCATCGTCGGTGTGAGCCCGCGATCGTCACCGAGGAACCCACAATGGTCGCCCCGAAGGCTGTCGATCGTAACCATAACGATGTTCGGACGGTCGGAGCTCATCGGCTTTCGTTGGGTAGTAGATCCGTGATCGTCAACATTACTGATCATACGTACGTGAGCTTGGCCCATTGTTAGGCACGGACAACTGGGGATCCGTCCCGTTCCGCTTTGCCGATCGACTCGTATGGAACGCCACTAGTATCTGTTTATTCTGGGCGACCAACTCGGAGGGAAGTTCGGCAAGATACCCTCGGTATATTCGAACCTGGTAAACCGTCTGCCGGCAGGTAGATTCGTCGAATCGACTTTCTCTCAAAGTGCTATATAAGATACGTTTACTGAGAATATATCGGTACAACTCGCCCCCTATAACAGTTATTCTACGCAGGTAAGACGTCCCTACCCGCATCCGAGAACGGGTTATGAGATATATAACAATGCCCACAATCCTGTTACGGCAAACAAGTTGGATGGTCTGGGACAAATAATGGATCGAGACGATATCGACCGACACGAAAGAAACGGAAATCGTTCTCTCGATCCACAAATCCGGAGGGTTGGACAGTCGTGAAACGAGCGTTCAAGAAACTATGAGTTACCAGGGCAAACTCCAGCAGTGTCTGTCGGCCGACCGCGTCGATATCACGCTCGCAAAGATCGGTGTTGTAGCCTGTGTACTTCTATTGGGCCTTCGACTGCTGACGGCACAGGTCCTGCTCGTTATTATCCCGACCGCAACGGGAGCTGCGTGCGTTCTCTATCTCAGCGTACAAAACCGGCACTCTGCGCCTTTATCAGGGATTCGGACGGGGCTTGAATCCCCGGTGTTTCTCCGAGGGATACGCGGATATTTTCCATCAATCGTGTTCGCGATCCTGACCGGAGTCGTACTCCTGACACATCTCGGAAGTGGACGAACGGTACCGGTTCATCTTCTGATCGGTCTGATCGGAGTGCTCATCCTCGCACAGATCTTACTGGTCGATGACGACAGCTTCACTCCGGGAACGGTGCTGGTCCAGATCATCGTTGCCACGGTCGTCATCCGGATGAGTACGCTCTTTTTCACCCCCGGGTTTATCGGCGTCGACATCTGGACACACATCCCGACGTTCATAGAGGGGATTGCCGAGGCGGGATCGCTGGCTGCAATCTCGGAGAGCAAGTACATTATGGCCCCGATCTATCACACTATCGGGGCGATCGCGGCGCTCGTGTTCGACTCGGCCCGCACCGGCGTCTATCTCACGGTCGGATTGTTGATGCCCTTATCGGTACTTTTCGTCTACGCCACGGCGAAGCTGTTAGTACCGGTGCGCTGGGCGCTGCTCGCGACGGCACTGTACGCGTTCGCGGATCAGTTCGTTCTGTGGGGACTTCACGTCATTCCAACGAGTCTCGGGCTGGTGTTCTTCCTGGGGGCACTGTACTGTGTCACCAAGCTGTTCTATACGGATGATCTGTGGGTGATCGGCTTGTTGTTTATATTCAGTCTGGCAACCGTCTTTACCCATCAGGTATCGACAGCGATCGTGCTCGTGTTTCTCCTGATCGGGTCAGTCTCCGTCCTCTTGGTCCGCCTCTCCGGAGAAGCGGGTGACAAAGCCCCGCTCAGGAGTGTGATCGGACTGGTCAGTGCGTCCGTGGTAACCCTTCTGATTACGATCGTCTCGTGGATGAACACGCCGTGGTTCGGTGATACCCCCTTCCTTTGGCAGATGGTCGAGATCCTCGAGGGAACGTTAGCCAGCGAGGCCGGATTTCTCAACCTTGCCGGTGGAAACGGGGCGGAAGGTGGAGCCGGTGGGGAAGGGGCAGGAGACGCGAGCGGTGAAGACGTGGGGCTCTTGGCTGAGTTCGTTCCGTTTATCGACTGGTTCGGGTTCGCGCTGTTGCTTTTGATCGCGGTTGTGGGTGGATTGGCCATGCTCCGCTCGAGAGACACGAGTACGATTCACAACGGTGGGTACGGAACCGACAGCGTGCTCACCTACCTCGCCACGGCGTCAGCGCTTTTCGTGATCGTGTTCGGGTTCTCCCTGTTCGGGATCCGTGATATTCTTCCCGGACGCTGGATGGGATTCATGTACGCGTTGTTCGCCATCATCGGCGCGATCGGGCTGTATCACATCTCACGGAACGCGTCTCCCCGGGTGGTTCTGGTCGTCTTCGTCATCGTCGCCGTCGGCTATCCGATGACGATGGTCGTCGCCGAGAAGGCGACAATCGATAACCCGGCGTTCGAAGAGGAGCATCCGCGGTTCTCCTACACGGATTCGGAGATCACCGCCGTCGAAACCATCAATACCATCTATGCGCCGGAAACCGACAGAGAGGTTGTCAGCGATCACCCCTATCAGTCGCTCTTCGGACGATACGGCGGGTACTCCTCGAGTACCGTGGAGTTAGACGAGGTCGGTGTAACGGAGCCGGAACCAGTCATATACCGCGACTACCAGACGCAGGGGGCAACGGTTTTTTACGGGGCCGGGGACCCTCCGTACCGGATCTCCAGTCGGACTGTCGCTGCTGACCAGGTGTGTTCGCCCCTCCGGAACCACGTCTATGCGAACGATGCGGTCAGGATGTGCTCGTCTTCAGCGGTGGAACCGGGGGTGAACGCATGAAGTCCTCCTCCCCTAGCCGAAGCGAGTGGACGGCCGATCTTCTGATCGCTACTTTGTTGACCGTAGTGGCCGCCGGGGTGCTCCTCGGTCCGGATATCGGATGGCCGATAGAGGAGATCGCGGGCGTCTTACTCCTGATGGTCCTCCCCGGATACGCGGTTGTCTCTGCGCTGTTTCCCGAGCAACCGTCGGAGAACCTGCACAACGTGCCCGTAGACTCTCGGGCGAGCAGTCCAGACTGGACGGTTCGGCTTATCCTCTCGTTCGTGGGGAGCCTTATCATCGTCGCTGCGGTCGGCATACTGCTGAACTTCCAGGGTGCGATTCGTCTCACTCCTGTGATCGGTGCCCTCGTGGGCGTCACGCTCGTCGGCATCGTGATCACCGCTGTGAGACGGAGCCTGTTGCCCGGACAGCGTCGTGCAAGGCCGTTCGCTGGGAGAACGCTCTGGGTCTTTTCGACGGGGACGAGGGTACAGAGCGTCGTACTCGTGTTGTCGCTGCTCGCACTCGTCAGTACGATCGCCGTCATCGGTGTGGCCCCGTCACAGGGGGAAACCTTTTCGGAGACGTATCTCCTGACCGAAGCGGAGAGCGGAGAACTCGTCGCCGAGGAGTATCCGACGACGTTCGTCGCCGGTGACGGCCACTCACTAACCGTCGGCATCGAAAACCACGAGCACCGAACCGTATCCTACGAAGTGGCTGTCGTCGTACAGGAGATCGGACCGGGCGGATCGATCGAGAACCAACAGCCGGTCGACCAGTTTAACGCGACGGTCGCTCACGGTGAACGCGCCCTTCTGGACCGGCAGATAGACCCGACGATGACCGGAGAGGGACTCAGATTACAATTTCTCGTGTATAACGACACCAGCCCGGAGGATATCGACCCCAGTGAGCCCGATAGCGCGGATCAGACACTACACATCTGGATCGACGTCGTCGAGCAGGGAGGCGTATGATTCGGGGCGTCCTACACACCGCTCGGAAGGCGATCGATAAATACCGGGCCGACGGGATCATGCCGTTACTGCAGACCGGACACCGGTACGGTCGATACAAGATACGGAGCAAGGCGCTACGTGGGGAACGACAGTTCAAGTGTCTTACGTCGCTTCGATATCGTGTTCACAAATTCCGATACACTGCCCCAGCCGATCCATACGAACCGATCTGGGTTGACGTCGCGAATATTGATCGTTTCGCGGACATGTCGCCCGATTACGGATTGGGTCAAATACGTACCGAAGACTGGGACCTGTCAGAAAACCACACATTCTTGGAAGATCAGCCGGTATATAAGGGCCTGAAGCAGCGATTCGAAGACGGCCGGGCTTGGGAAGAGACGGTGTATTATCAGAGCGCGAAAGAGGAGTTCGAGAGGGGCGGATCGAAGTGGGGATATCAGGATCTCGAACAGTTCCGGAGCGTTCGGTGTGCGTTCGTTGACACGTTGTATGAGACGGTCCGCGACGAGGGGTACCGTCCGAACTTCGAGTTAGAGCATGACGTTCCCGAAAGCGATGTCAGGGGTAGAGGGAGCTCCTACCACAGCACGCTAGAGCCTCTCGTGACTATCGGGAAGAACGGTGGCTTGTACCTATGCAGCGGTAGACACCGATATTCGATCACCAAGATCCTCGGGATTACCTCGATCCCGGTTAACGTGTTAGCCAGACATCGCGAGTGGCAACGGGTTCGTGACGAAATCGATAGAGCAGAGACCGCATCGGAGCTGCGATCTGGTCTCCAAGGGTATCTCGACCATCCGGACTTAGAGGACGTCGTACCTGACTCGTGGGCGTGTGGCTCGCAGGACAGGTCTAGCGATAAAGGATCGCTTTCAGAGGGGTACTACAACTCATCGACCCGGGACACCATCGGATAAAGTACGTTTCGGATCGGATCCGGCAACCTTTCGAGAGCAGGATCGAGATCCGTTTTGTCGATAGCGCCCGTCGCGAGCGCCGCGATCCCGAAGGCGACCCCACCGACCACCGGAACCACTATGAACGCGACGATATCGTATGCGATCATCCGGTTGGTAAACCAGATAACTGGCGCCGCAAGTATCGCGGTCCCGGCGATTCGAGGGGCTCGAAAGTCATCGAGCGGATCGTATCCGATCTTCCAAGCCGCCCAGACGAAGAGGAAAAACATCGATCCGTAGCTGATGCTTGTTGCGACAGCAGCGCCGTTCATGCCGAAAAGTGGGATCAAGGTCGCGTTCAAAATCAGGTTGGCAGCGGCCGCGACTGCGGTCGCAGCTATCAGCACCTTCATCTTCCCGGACCCTTGGCTAATCGATTTGAGTGGGCGAGCACCGGCGAACCCGATCGCACCGGGAAGTAACAACAGCAACGGAGTCACAGCAACACTGAACGCTTCACCGTAGTACAGTGGAACGAATCGGGTAGAAAGCACCGCAAGACCGATACCCATCAACACGGTGAGGAGGATCGTATAACGAGTGACACGTGCCGACATTTCCGTGATCGTTTCGATACGGTTGTTGCTCCACAGCGTCGAGCTCGAGTGGAGGAGAACGGTTTTGAGTGCGATCGGAGCGATCCAGAGATACTCGGCGAGCCCGATGGCCGCTTTATAGAACCCAGTCGTCTCGGAATCCGACAGGATCCGGAGCATGATTATATCGACGTGGTACAGTGAACTGACGAGCACTACGAGCACGATATTGAAGCCGTTATAGAACAAGATCGTCCTGTGGGGAAACGAGTCGGGGACCGACTCGAGCAATGCCTTCAGCGAGATCCGTTTGGCGATCCAGTACGTCGCCAAACACACGACCACCAGGTTGGCGATGATATGGCCAGCGATCATCCCCTCGACGTGCAGACCGGAGAGGACGAATAGGATACCGAGACCGACCGTAAAGAACTTCAATATCACGGAGAGTGGTCCCGAAAGCAGTTCGAGGCTCATCCCGAGCAGGATTCGGTCACTGAGACCACGGAACTGTGCAACGAGAACCAGACCGCTCAACAGGTACAGATAGAGCGTGAATTCTTCACTGAAAAAATACGCCGCCCCACCCAAAGCAGTAAAGGCGATCATCACGACAACCCCGAGGAAAACGGTGGCGAACGCGAGTAGTGTATAAAACCGTATCACGTGCTCCTGCCAGTGTGGATTGTCTCGGTCCTCGGAGACATACTTCTGGACACCTAGGGTGATCCCGGAGCTCACCGGGATCATGTACAGCGAAAAGATAGACAGCACGACTGCGTAATCGCCGTACCCGCTGGGGTCTAGCAGACGAACGATTATCGGTGTCGCGATGAACGCGATCACCATGGTGAGAACCCCTGCGCCGAGGATGGAGAGAAACCGCCTGTAGATGTTCTGTAGCCCTTTCATTTATTATCAATAATCTGCTATGAGCATCCGAACCATCTCGGCTTCAAGCATCGAACAGAAGATCCGAAGTGTCGGCTGTGTTTTCGAGAGCGCTCGCCTCGAAAGCCGATCCACCCCAAGACCGTGATACGACGACCCAAAGAGCGTATGGAACGGGAAAACACCCTATGCTGTATGAATCACGAACAGTCTCGGAAACCGTACGTATCGGGTGGAGGCGATCGAATCCCATCTCTTTGATAAATCCTGCGAGTGCGAAGACATTGTTATCATTCTCCTACTGGGAAGAATCACCGCCCGGGCCCACCGAGAGATCTCGCCGCCCCGCTTACTTCGAGGTGGATACGACACTCCCAAAAGCGCGAAGATAACGAGGCGATGGTCCCGAGAAATCGATGTTGGCGCCACCTCGATGATTACGGGGACAGTATAAAACGGATTAGAGACCGCCCTCAGCAAGGATACAGCTTGACGTTCGTAACGTGCATTTCGGGATCATCCGTGAAAAGGAGTAGATGGTCCGTCGACCCACCGTCCGGATCACCCACATCAACTCTCGAGTGGCCGAACGGGGTACGGATGGTCGTCCATTCGTCCCCTACCTCGAATGTGCGAGTTACCTGTTCGTCCGTGCTCGCTAGGCCGGATAGGTCGTATCTGATCGATGCCGTTACCGTCGTGTTAGCCGGTGCTCTGACATCGGCTTGCGCCATAAAGATGGGGAACATCGGGCCCGTCCGAACTCGCCGACCGCGCATTCCGCCGGCTCCGGAGCCGCCGAAATCTGCACCCATTCGCCAGTATTCCCGAGTATCGCTCACGACAGGGGTATTACCGACGTCCGTCCAAAAGCAGTCGTCGAAGTCATCGTAGTGTGGTACGCTCTCGTTGACGATATCGCCGTCTTCGAGGTCCCACGGAAGCAACAGACCACCGGTTGCACTCGCGATATCGAGTTCGCCGCGCTCCCGCATTTCGACGGCGTAGTCCAGTATCTCCTCGATCGCGTTCCAGTCCTGAACGGAATGGGAGTGAAAAAAGAACATGGCTCGGTCGGTCGTGTGGAGCAAAGCGTCGATAATCTCTTTTACCTCCTCGATTTCTGCGTCGCTCGTGACGTCATCGAGTATCGTAGCGGCATGGGTATGCGGGGACGTAGTCGCGAACACGGATCGTGAGGAGGCACCTCTGAAACTGCCCTGTGCGCTCCCGTGGCCACTTCCCTGGTACAACGAGCGGATCATATACGACTTCGCCATATCCAACTCGCCGTAATTAATCGACGAACCCTTCCGGGCGGTCATAAACGAGACCGGCGCTCCGACCGCCTGTTCGACGTGACGTTTCTGACCGAGTAAGATCCGTTCCAAGCGCTCCAGTGTCGTCCCGTCACCCTCCGGATCGAGCTGTCCGGGGCCGTCACTGAGGTCCCACTCTTCGTCCTCGAGAGCGTGGTCCGACAGCTCCTGAGACAACTCTTCGACCTCGCCCGTATAGATCCCGATTTCCCCGCCGTTGAACATGATCTCACGGGCCTGTTCGGGACTGAGACGGTTCGTATCGAGTTCTTCTTGGAACGCTGTACTATCGCCGATTCCCAACTCCCACGGGAGGTTACGCTCGGCCATCCGGGGCATGGCCTCGTCGTACTCTTCCAATCGCCCACCTTCCGAATGGAAAATCAATGTGGGTTTCGTCTTGTGGATCGGAAAGGAGGCGATCGTCTGTTCCATCATCATCGTCCAACTCGCATAGCGTGAATCGACGATCCGCCCCGCCGCGAAGTCGTCGAGTTCGGTACCGTGTATGAACGCGTCCCTGCTTCGCGATCGCTCGACGGTCGTCGTTTCAGCGTCAACCGGACCGAGCCGTATCGGAACCGTCTCGTTCGTTTCCGTATCGATCGCGATCAGTTTGCCGCCCTCGTTGATAAGCCGTATTTCGCCCGTCATGCGTTGTTGATATCCATCATACTGAGTGTTCCCTCCGATTCGATCCTGAGCATTCCCTGGTCCTCCCACCGGATCAGATGATACGACTCGTGATCGTCAGCCGCGATGAGGTGTTCATCTCCCGAAGCGATATGAAGCTCGGTGAGATCCGGTGGTAACTGCCGCTCGAGTTCCTCGTCGTCAAGTCCTCCCGAGAAGATATACGCCCCGGCAAGGACGCCGCCACCCACAGCCCCTGAGGCGAGTATGAGTTTCCTACGGCTGATTTCCATACCGCCCTGTCGCGTCGACGAAGAGCTATCTGTGACCACACCCATCTACACCGGCCGGCCGAATATAGTAATAATTGGCTTACACCCTTAGACCGCTATCCGATAGTTTCACACGAGACTGTCAAATCGATACAAAAAGCGCCGCCTACAGACGAACGATGTTATCGCGTTCGTATTGGCTGGTCGCGTTTCGCGTATCGAACACGAGGGGGGCGTTGTCGACGATCTCGCGGATGTCGAAACAGGAGTGATCCGTCACGAGAAGCACGCAGTCAGTGTCGGCCAGTGTCTCGGCTGTCAGGGTAGTAGATTCGTAAGTGCCGTGTGGTACATTCAGTTCCGGGACGTGAGGGTCGTGATACGCGACCGTTGCGTCCCAGTCATCGAGCCGATCGATGATATCGATCGCTGGTGATTCGCGTGTGTCCGAAACGTCACGTTTGTAGGCTACCCCGAGCACCAGTACGTCTGCGGTCGACAGCGCGGTTCCGTGACGGTTCAGCTGTTCGACGATCCGCTGGACGACGTGGTTCGGCATCTCTCGGTTGACGGTATCGGCGAGGTCGATAAACCGGGTCTCGATCCCCTGCTCGTTGGCTTTCCAAGACAGATAGAACGGATCGATCGGGATACAGTGTCCACCGAGCCCCGGTCCGGGATAGAACGGCATGAATCCGAAGGGTTTGGTTGCCGCCGCATCTATCACGTTCCATATGTTTACGTCGAGTTCGTGAGCGACCTGTGCGAGTTCGTTGATCAGCCCGATGTTGACCGCACGGAACGTGTTCTCCAGTAGCTTCACGAGTTCGGCCTCGGTCGCCGAATCGACGCGAACGACCTCATCGAACACCTGACCGTAGAGGGCGGTGGCGTGATCCCCACACGCATCCGTGACCCCACCGACAACTTTCGGGATTTCGGTCGGACCGAACTCCGTGTTGCCGGGATCGATCCGTTCCGGGGAGAACGCCAGATAGATGTCCTCGCCGATCACCATACCGTTGCTGGTGAGCGTTTCACCGATGATCTCCTGTGTCGCCCCCGGATAGACCGTGCTCTCGAGGACGACCGTACAGCCGTCCGGAGTGACGGGGGCGAGCCGCTCGGCGGCGTCGACGACGAAAGAGAGGTCCGGAGTGTCGGTCTTTCGAAGCGGCGTCGGGACACAGATAGAGACGGCATCGACAGCGTCCAGAGCCTCGTATTCGGTCGTGAAGGTGATTCCCTCCTCGAGTGCCGATGCAACGTCGTCGTTCGATACGTCACTTATCGTCGTGTGCCCGCTCCGCAGCTGTTCGACCGTCCGGTCGTCGACATCGACGCCGATTACCTGATAGCCGGCCCGGTGCATTGCGAGTGCGAGCGGCAAACCGACATAGCCCAATCCGACGACACCGACGCGTGTCGGTCCGGAGAACGTATCGGTAGCGTCCGCTGTTTCCTGACGCTGAGTCGAAAGATCGACCGGGTGAGCGGACCCCGCGTCCGGGTTTCGGTGATGTTCCCGATCGGTCACAGCCGAATCACTCCGGTGGATATCGACTCGTCGATCTCGATACCCACGATACGATCTATCGTCGTCTCGAAGCTCTCATCGGGGCTGACAACGTCCCGAGGGAGACACAGTAGACAGCAGTTCATTTCAGTTCCAGCTAATCACGTCTGTATGATTAGTATGCGCTCGTTAACGACCGAAAGCTCCAAAATCCGAAGAATGCCGTCTCAAACCGATCGAGGTCCATACGTGTCACGCACGAACCGAACCAGCTCTTTGAGGGACTGTGTCATAAATCGGATCGGTCCGTCGACGGAGATCGCTCGATATAGATGCCTGAAAAACCCGAGCAAGCCGAACGAAAGGAGATAGCGTCCGGACGTCCGCAACTCGAGGATCCGTATCCTGTATTCGATCACCTGATCCGCCGCCTCGGGGACCCGTTCCTCGACGAGGGAAATGAACTCCTTTCGGGTCGTATACGACGACCGTATATCCCCGCTCGAAGAGAGTCCATCGGCGTGTTTTCTGATTTCGGTCACCTTGCCACAGAAACACACGCCTGCTTCGGATGCAGTCTCCAGTATAAACAGATGATCCTCGAGCGCCCGAAGCGACTCCTCGAACACGACATCCGTCTTTTCCGTGTCGATCACGATCGAGGGAGTCATCGATCCCGCAGAGCCCAACAACAGATCCCAGATCAACTCGTCGAACGACGATCCGTCGTATTCGATGCAGATGCCAGCGCCGGTTCGTTCCATCTCTCGCAGCTGTGTTTCCAGTTTGTTCTCCAGCCATAGGTCGTCCGCGTCCAAAAAAGCGATAAACCGAGTGGAAGCGCGCTTCATTCCCTCGTTTCGCGCCCAGGCAGGGCCTCTCTGTTCAGTATCCCTGACGACGATGAGATCCGTTTCGACATTCTGTTTTTCGACGGACGCTATCGCCTCGTCTAACATCCGTTCCGGAGTGTACTCCGAACTATACGGGATTACCACGGTGACGGTTGGATCGGTGTATCCGTTCATGATTTGAAATTGATCGATGGCTACGTCAGGGCCTGTTTATACACACGTATTATCCGTTTCGCGATACGGTCCAGACGCAGGTCCTGAATACTTTCACGGCCGTTGGATCTCGCATCGGACGAAAGAACGGAGACCAGACCGTCCACGAGCTCGGGCTTCGTTCGACCGACCTTCGAGTGGGTAACCCCATCGAGCCGCTCTCGAACGTCACCGACGTCCGTCGAAACGATCGGGGTATTGCACGCCATCGCCTCCTTGATCGTGTTCGGGGACCCCTCGCGATCGGACGTCAAAACGAGGGCGTCAGCGGCGTTCATATAGATGGGGATGCGGTCATGGGAAACGTCGGAAACGACCTGAAGGTTTACCGAGACCTCGAAACGGTCCTCCACGGCGGAGACGACCTCTTCGGCGAGCGGATAGTTCTTGACGTCCCGATCCCGAGAGTACGGAAAGAGGACGTGCTTCTCCTCGTGGCTCCAGGAAACCGCCTCGAGTGCCTGCTCCTGTGGCATCGGTCTGAATAGCTCAAAATCGACCCCTCCGGGAACGACGTGTGCGTCACTTCCGAGCGCTTCTTTCATTTCCCGCGATCGTACGAAGACCTCGTCACATCGCTTTGCACATGCTTTCGACAGGCTACCGTACGGCCCCATCAGGTCCGATCCCCACAGAGTGACCACGACCGGTCGTGAGGGTTGGGCGAGCGCAAACGGGGTGGTCAACCCGTAGTTCGAATGTATGATATCGTAATCGAGCGGGTTTTTCTCAAGTATCCTCTTGTAAAACAACGCGTAGTGTCGAAGACTTCGCTCCCTGGCAGTTCCAGGGACCCTGACGGTTTCGGTTTGAACTCCCTGATCCTCCAGCGAGGCGATCTGCTGGTTGAAAAACGGCGTCCGGGTCGTAACGACGTTCAACACTCGCATGAGTTCCCCGTAGATACACAGCGTACGTACCCCGCGTTCGAGTCCACAACTGGATCGACGTTGGCGAGGAGTATCACGCGATACGCCCGGCGTGAAGTCGCTTCCGTTCCCATAGCACATCGGGCGGCGACGATGTGACGATCGATATCCTCGACCCGGGACGTTTCAAGCGCCATCTTCCGAGAGACTCACCCCCAGTACGTCGACAGTGTGTGCGGACAGATTCATGTAGGATCGTATCGGTAGAACGCACTCAAACGGTTTGTTATGGTTCACTTACTACCCGATATGCGAGTATTATATCGATGATACTATCAGAGGCATCGGTACGCTCCGTTGTCTGTCGACGGTCCGTCAGGCACGGGGGCGCCCGATCAAACTGGAGATGTGGCTCGTGCCGTTCGAAAGCGAAACCGCATAGCGGTATCGGTATCGGTTCAACAGAGATCGCGGCCGGAGCGTGCGTCAGGACTTCGGACAGCACCGGGGACGGAGCGGCCCGATCCGAAGGTGGTACATACTTAATTATCCATATGAAGTATTTCGAGCTGAAATGACAGTATTACGACTCGCTGGAGTGGTTCGACGGTGTGCTGTCGGATCCGACTGTGTTGTCCGCGTATGAGAGTATTCTTCACCGTACAACACCCGGCGCACGTCCACTTCTTTCGGAACACGATCGAGAAACTGCAAGCTGACGGCCACGCTACACACGTTTTCGTTCGCGAGAGGCCGATGGCGATAGTACTACTGGAGCACTACGGCATCGACTACGAGGTCTTGGCGGGCCAATTCGATTCGAATGCCAAAATGCTGTTCGGCCAGCTGAAATATGAAATCAACCTGTTCCGGAAAGTTCGCCGCCTCGATCCGGACGTCATCGCCACGATCGGGGAGCCGGCAGTCGCACACGCCTCGAAGCTGTTCGACGTCGAATCGCTCATATTCACCGACACGGAGCATGCGACGTTGACGAACACGTTCGCGTTCCCGTTCGCCGACCGGATTTACACGCCGGAGTGTTACGAGGACGACGCCGGACCGAAACAGATACGCTACCCGGGGTATCACGAACTCGCATACTTACATCCGAATCGGTTCGAACCGGATCCAAGCGTTCTCTCTGAAGTGGGCCTCGACCCGGAGGATCGGTTCGTCATTCTGCGGTTGGTGGACTGGAACGCCGTCCACGATATCGGGGACAGCGGTTTTACCGATGTTGCCAGTGTCGTCGAATCGCTCGAAGAGACGGGCGTCCGCGTTTTCATCACCGCGGAAGGTGAGCTGCCGGAAGCCGTCGAACGCCATCAGGTCCCCGTCGAGCCGCATCGGATCCACCACCTGATGTATTATGCGGACCTATTTATCGGGGAGAGCGCGACGATGGCAACCGAAAGCGCGGTGCTCGGTACCCCCGGGATCTTCGTCGCGACAGGTCACCTCGGATACACCACCGAACTGGAAGAGAAGTACGAACTGCTATACAACTTCCCGGGCCCGAAGCGTCAGACGCAGGGCATAAAAAAGGGCATCTCGATCCTCGAAAACTACGATCAGAATCTGTGGGACCGTCGTCGAGAGCGAATGCTGGACGATAAAATCGACATGACTGAGTTCATCATCTCGGAGATACTGAGCCACGAAGCGCGTAGCTGACATCCCCCTGGGCGTGAACGGAAAAGGACCGGAGATCTCTCAGGCAATCGGGCTTCGACGACGACGGCTACGGATTCAATGGATTCGGTTAGGTAGTTCCGGATCAGCGGGTTTCCAGGTCTGCCGTATTTCGGGCGCACCGGCGTCGTTCGAGGGTTCGCCGTTTCCGTAGTGGTTGCCCGACCACTCGACGTTGGTCCACTCGTCTACACCGACCTGAATAATGGCGTGTCGGGTCGTCCACCCGTCAGGGGTATCTAGTGGTTCATCCGAGTTGTAAAACCAGTTATTGTTGATCGTCGCGACGTCCTCGGGAGTGCCACGAATGGCGACCGCGGGCCTTTGATCCCCGTTTTGGGCGCTTTCTACGGCCTCGACGGTATTGTTGTAGATCTCTATCCGAGTACCACCGGGGCTGTGGACGTCCATCACGTGACTGTAAGTGATCGGGCCGAAGTGGTTGTACCGAGCGACGTAGCCACCTTCGCCACTGCAGGCGATCGAGTGGCGGTTGGCGTCGAAGTAGTTCCACTCGATGAGTGGGTTACCGCCGTAATTCGCCACACCGTATCCGAGGCCGTCCCACGCATTGTGGTGGATATAGTTACTGTGTATGTGTGCGTTAGCTTTGGTGTAGACGCCCGTGAACGGCCATCCCGAGATTTCGTTGTTGTCGACGATTGACTCTTCTTTCGCAGTTACTCCACCGCCTGCCCGGTGTGCATGGTAGTCTCCGTCGTGTTCTTCCTCCGGATCCACGTACGCGTGATGGTGGCCTTTGAGTCGAAACCCGGTCAGTCGTGCGCCTTCATTCAGGGTGAGTTTTCGTATAAACGTCTCGGATTCAGGGGTTTTGTCGCCCTCCGGAGATCGCAACAATGCGCCGGGGACCCCCGCTCTGCGTCCTCCAGAAAGCGTGACCCCCGAGGGGACGGATATTTCCCAGTGATCAGTGAGATCTATCGTGACATCCGGTGGTACGGTGATGACGTCGCCTTCTGTGGCCGATTCGAGCTGGTCGATCAACCGGTCGACGGAATCGATCGGCTGGCGTTCCTGCTCTGTCTCCGTTCTTCCCGGGGAGTCGTCGTCTTCATCGGTTGGAGGGTCATCGTCCGCTGTAGAACAGCCGGCTACTGCTACGGCTGCAGCAACCGCCAAATACGTCCGCCGCTTCATAACTTACTCAACGGCCCTTGTATAGATTAGTATGTATTGCCTATCGAGTGGCGAAAAGCCGTCCGGGAAGGATACTTCATTCCCTCCAGTCCCGAGTTGGTCCCTCGATGCTCCTTATTTTCTATTCGGTGCCTCGGATACGGTTCCCTCCGCCGACCTTCGTATATCCGCGAGATCAGGATGGGAGTGATCGGTCTCGGACCCCGTCCTGACCCGATCACGTTTTCGTTGCCACCCCTCGTGTCGAACCATTACGAGCACCGGGACTTTGGGAATATTGAGTACTTTCGCCAGTGCGAGCCGGTGCCGCCCGTTTGTGTGATGTAGTAACTCGCCCCCGCGTCCGATATTGACCGTTATTTCATCGAGGGAAGCCGCACTGTCGCGTCCGACACCGACGCCCGACGACGACTCGGTGTCAGTCCGCCGATACCCATCGGACGCCATCGACTCCTTGAGTGTCGAGAGATACTCGAACCGCTCGTGGAGTTCCTCGACCGTCGAACAGCCGTATACGTTGTTCCCGTGTTCGATACGGACCACGAGATCCTCGTATACGGACGTCTCCTTCCAGGGGATCCCCTTCCCGAAGCGCTCGTTGATGAGCGCCCACTCGGACAGCTCGGTGAACTTTACCCTAGGCACGTCCCAGTCCCCGCCGATAACGTCGCCGTACTCCGCAAATCGGAGATACCACGGCCACTGTACGTATTCCAGATGTCTCCCCGTATCCCTCCGCTCGAGGCCGACACCGGAGACGTATTGGATGTCGTGGGGATCGACCAAAAGGAGCTTGTACGGGGACGAATCCGTCTTCGCCGTGTGTGTGCGATTATAATAGAACTGCAGTGCCCTTCTTTCGAGGACGCGATAGCTGCTCGAGACGATCCCGGAAACACCCTCGGAGCTGTATCGGTCACGTATCCGAGAGACGAGATCCATCGAACGGTCCGAGAGTGAATCTATCGAGATCTGTTCCATACTACGGGTCTACGACCCGCTGAGAACGAGTATCGGCTTAGTAATAGAGATGATACCGGACGGGGATTCCTAACGGAACCCTCAGGTTACCGTGGGTGACCGATATCGTTCGCTGGTTCGCTGCTCCCGTAGTGGTTGCCCGACCATTCGACGTTGGTCCACTCGTCTACACCGACCTGAATAATGGCGTGTCGAGTCGACCAGCCATCCGGGGTGTCGAGCGGTTCGTCCGGGTTGTAAAACCAGTTGTCGTAGATCGTCGCGACGTCCTCGGGAGCGCCACGGATGGCGACCGCTGGCCTTTGATCCCCATCGTGATCACCGTCAACAGCCTCCACAGTATTGTTGTAGATCTCCACCCGAGTCCCGCCGGGGCTGTGGACGTCCATCACGTGACTGTAAGTGATCGGGCCGAAGTGGTTGTACCGAGCGACGTAGCCACCCTGGCCATCGCAGGCGATCGAGTGGCGGTTGGCGTCGAAGTAGTTCCACTCGATGAGTGGGTTACCGCCGTAGTTCACCACACCGTATCCGAGACCGCGTCGGGGGTTGTGATGGATGTCGTTGTGGTGGATATGCGGCTCCCCTGTACCGACGTGGACGGATGCGAGCGCGAAGCCCCACATCTCACAGTTGTCTATTTCGACGCTGTCGCCGCGAACAGTTACGCCGGCGCCGGTGGCGTAAAAGTCCGGATCGAAGAAGTCGTAGTAGGGTCCCTGAACGCGAACACCGCACAGGCGTGCACCCCGGGACAGTTCGATATAGTACATCGACGAGTCCGGCTGGTGGTCTGTGTAGAGGTGACCGCCCGGCGCGTTGTCGATTCCCCGATCCGACGCGAGCGTGACACCCCGTGGAACGGTGTAGGTGTTCGAACCGAGATCGATGCTGGCGTCACCCGCCACGTACACGATGTCACCGGAGGATGCCGACGATAGCGCGCTGCTGAACTCACTGCGGCTACTCACGACGACGTCGGCCTCGTCGGGGCTGATCGTGTTCTCGTACCCCTGTCCGCCACCCATGGGGCCCCCCTCGACGATCCCGTCGCCGGGGGCCTCGTGGTCGTCGTCCTGCCACGGGAATCCGGTTTTCCAGTGGTCTCCGGAGGCCATGCTGCGTGGGTAGTACTCGAGGTTCGAGTCGCTGTCGTCGACTCTCGGATGTGCCTCGCCCTCGATCGTGACGTCCGCGACCAGTGTATCGAACGCGTAGGCGTGGGTCTCGCCGGGGAAGACGCGCCCCGCCGCCCTCGTCCCGTCGTCACCGATCCAGAAGTACTCGTAATCGATCACCGCATCGTCTACCAGCGATGGGATTATCTCGCCGCCGTCTTCGACTTCGAGGTAGTAGTCGGCGTATTCGTCGCCGGTCGCCTCGAACGAGTACCAGTGCTCACGCTCTTCGCCTTCCAGATGCCACGGGAAGTACCCTTTCCAGTGGTCTCCGGAGGCCATGCTGCGTGGGTAATACTCGAGGTTCGAGTCGCTGTCGTCGACTCTCGGATGTGCCTCGCCCTCGATCGTGACGTCCGCGACCAGTGTATCGAACGCGTAGGCGTGGGTCTCGCCGGGGAAGACGCGCCCCGCCGCCTTCGTCCCGTCATCGTTGATCCAGTGGAGATCTCCCTCGATGACGGCGTCGTCGACCGTCGAGGCGACCATGTCGCCGCCGTCTTCGACCTCGAGGTAGTAGTCGGCGTATTCGTCGCCGGTCGCCTCGAACGAGTACCAGTGCTCACGTTCGGTTGTGGCTTCCTCCTCGTCGGCGGGTTCCTCCTGGCCGGTCAATTCGGGGACCGTCGTCTCCACCCCATTGAAAAAGAGCGTGAACTCGCCCGTGATGGGCTCGAAGTGTTCGATCTCGCCGTGGAAATCGTACGTGTCGCCGTAGCCGTTCGCTGTCGAGCCGACGACAGTCCAGGTGCCATCGTCGTTCTCCGCGACGGTGTCCTCCCCCTCGTTGGCGGAGCGGTCACCGTTGTCGAGTACCTTCTCTACGGTGTCGGAGCTCGTGATCTCGTAGTCGACGCGCCCGTCGCTCGAGGCGACGATCTCGAGTCGGTCGGTATCCGGGGTACCGGAATCCCCGTATCTGAGCGTTAATTGGGCATTACCGTCGACATCGAGATACGAAAGCGTCCCGCTGAATCGGTAGGCGTGTATTTCGTCCCCGACAGAGCCGCTCGCGTGACCGTCCCGGATGTTCCCGGAGTCGTCGTTAGACCCGACGTCAGGATGGAGCGCCACGTCTCCGGAGGTGAAGAACTCGTAGGTTGCCGTTTCCGACGAAACCGTGCCGTCGATAACGATACTGTTCGCCAGTTCAGTGTTTTCCCCTGCCGAGCCGACCGTCGTGAGCGCTCCGAGAGCGATTCCGGCCCCACCAACCTTGAGTAGTCGGCGCCGGCTGAGAAATTCGTTTACTGTGTTCTGTTCGTCCCGCTCGTCTGCAGTAAGCTTGTCATGCCTTTCGGGCATAATCGGGTATGATCCACTTACTCGTATAACCATATTTACCGGATTGAATACGGATTGAACCCAGGTGATTTCAGACTGGTAATGAATTAATACATATGCATACTAGATTGTTACTGTATTAGTTCCCCCATTTCATATCGGGGCGATCCACGGTAATGCCCTCATATTCGGCAGTATGTTTACCTTACAGGGCCATTCCGACGCTATATGGAGGCTGAAAAGCAAAGCGTAGATTATCTCGCCCGCGGCCGTCGAAGCGGATCCAAAGTAGGGTCGGATGAGACCGCGAAGTGAGAACGAGTGTGTTCATCGAACGGGAGAAATAAGACAGTACCGCGCCCGTAATACGACCTTACTGGACCGAAACGACCAGATGCAATCAGACGTTTTTCAGTTTGTCCCCGGTGGTATGGGTGTGTGAACCACACGACCTGCGGCGAGTCCACGGTAAGTGATTCATACCTTTGGAAACGATGGTTCAAGGAGCACCCGATGACGTGGGACGCAACGTCGATCATGAATCGCTATGTCGACAGCGCCGACCGGCTCCGCTCCGGCGGGACCGAGCGACGGTATCGGCGACTGCCCCCCGCGGTTACGCCGCTTCGAGCGTCCGACATCGTAGCCGGTGTCGCCGGCCACGTCTCGGGGACCGGCCTCGAGACGTTCCGGAACGACATCGGTACGTTTCTCGACGCGGCCGCGGTCGGCACCTACACCTCATTTCGGCGCGCTCTCGGTGCGTGCCTCTTCGAGTTGGCCGAGAAGACGGACGACGACCGGACCGAGGTGTTTATTCCCGCGTTCTGTAGTTCGGACTACCTCGATGCCATCGAGGGGGTAGGGCTGGAGGCCGTCCGGTACGACGTCGACCCCGACACACTGGCGCTGGATACGGATTCGCTCGAAGCGCTTCCGATCGAAAACGCGGCCGCTGTCGTCGTGGTCAACGTCCTGGGTTACGGCTCGCCGATGGACCGGATAGAAACGTACTGTCGGGAGAACGATACGTACCTGATCGAGGCGCTGGGCTATGCGCTCGGCGCCGAGTACGACGGCCAGCCGCTCGGCACGTTCGGGGACTGTTCGGTGTTGAACTTCCAGCAGGGAAAACCGATCCCGGTCGGCGGCGGGATGGTTGTTTCCCGGAACGACGAACTGGGCTTCGGGGACGAACGACGCCCGTCCGTGGCGCCGAATCTCGGTGTCCTGTCCGGATACGCGGCCTTCGGCCATCCACGACTGTTCTACGTCTATTCGGAAGCCGTCGACTGGATCGAACGATACAGCACCACCGAAAGCCGGGTTAGTACGCATCCGGAATCCAAGTTCGGTGTCCCATACGAACCCCCGTTTACGACCCTCTCGGATTTTCAGGGGACCGTTGCCAGTCGCGTGTTCGACCGACTCGGAGCGGATCGGCGACAGCGAGAGCACACGGCTCGCGTGTACGCGAGTGAACTGGCCGACTGTCGAGGCGTTCGACACCTCCGCCCCGTCGAGGGACTCTCGAAGCACCAACACGTCAGGTATCCACTTCTGGTTGACAGCACCGAACGCCGAAAAGAGCTGAGAAACACACTCTCTGAGGCTGGCATTGGGACGGCGATGATGTACGACTGGCCGCCGCTGGACGCCGAGGAGTTCCCCGGGGCCGCACAACTTCAGGACGAGATCCTCACGCTGCCGACACATCCCTACGTCGACGGGGACGATCGACGACAGATCGTCCGGATTGTCCGGGACGTACTGAACGATTCCGAGAGCTGATACGGACGGACGAAATCGAGCGAGCCCAAATCGCTGGGGCGCTGTCGTTCGCTCCGTCGAACCGCTCCGCCTCCGTGGGTTGTGTGCATTTTTGTCCGTCGGGATGATACAGGCGGTAGCTGCCTTTTCACGACAATATCCCGAGTAGTAGGTGGTTACAGACGACCATTGCAACGACCCATACTGCCCACGTTCGAGAAGATCGTTCCTGATCGATCGTAGAAGGAACTTATCAGATGCAAGGTGGTTATAACAATGGCTGTTCCGCCGAGATAATGACCTGTGTTTCAACGAGTAGACGAATACCGTAGCCGTACCCGGAGACGTCGGCTGGAACGACCGGGAGTAATACCGGCTTACGGGAGCGGTGCCGACTGGATATCTTCGAGTACGGACGGTCGGGGGCGATCATGACTAAGACGAGATCCACTTGCCAACGGCTCGATGCCGGTGTGATCGGCGTCGGATCGATGGGACAGAACCACGCGCGGGTGTACAGCGAGCTATGTGATGTCGACTTGATCGGCATCACGGACGTCGACATCGATCAAGCCGATTCGGTCGCCTCGAACTACAACACTCGGGCGATGAGCCAATCGGAGCTTCTCGCCGAGGTCGACGTCGTTTCCGTTGCCGTCCCGACGAAGTATCACTACGAAACGGTACTCGAGTGCATCCATCGAGGCGTCGATATCCTCGTCGAAAAACCGTTCGTAGACGATTTGAAGCAGGGTAGAGAGCTCGCCGAACGAGCCCGGGAAGCCGGCGTCACGCTGCAGGTCGGACACATCGAGCGGTTCAATCCCGCGACGCGCGTGCTCGCGGGTATCGTTCCGGACCTCGACGTCGTCGCGATCGACATCGATCGGCTCGGTCCGCCGCTGAAGCGGGTGAACGAAGACAGCGTCATCATGGATCTGATGGTCCACGACATCGACATCCTGTTGTCGCTGATCGGAAGCGAGATCGAGTCTATATCGGCCGCCGCCCGAGACGAGCGTCACGCTACGGCCCAATTTCGGTTCGAAGACAATAGCGTCGCATCGCTGACCGCGAGCCGACTCACCCAGGAAAAGGTCCGGAAGCTGTCAGTCACCGCGCTCTCGTGCCGGGTGAACGTCGACTTTATTGCACAGACGGTAGAGATCCACCGGCGATCACTCCCCGAATACATCGAAAACGACGGGGAGATCCGATACCGCCACGAGAGCGTCGTCGAACGACCCATGGTGGAGAACGGTGAGCCCCTCAAGGCGGAGCTCGCTTCGTTCGTCTCGGCCGCCCGCGAGGGGACGGAACCCCTCGTAACCGCCGACGACGCCCTGCGCGTACTCGAGATCGCCACGCAAATCGAGGAGATGGCGCTGAAGCCGGAACGGATGGTGAACGCTCAATGAGCCAGCAGGCCACCGAGCGTGGAGGGTTGTACGGAGCCGACGATGACGAAACCGTCCAGCGGACCGCCTTCACCGGGGGGGAGGTGCCGGTCGCCGTCTACGGACTCGGGAAGATGGGCCTCCCGTTGGCGGCGGTCTACGCCGCCGTCACCGGAAACACGGTCGGCGTCGACATCGACGAGGAGGTGGTCGACACGATCAACGACGGGCAATGTCATATCAAGCGCGAACCCGGACTCTCGGAACTGGTCGCCGACATGGTCGGGGACGGTGCGTTTCGAGCGACCACGGATTCAACCGGGGCCGCCGAAGACGCTTCCGTCCACGTTCTCATGGTCCCGACGCTACTGACGGACGATCGAAAACCCGACCTGTCGATCCTCCTGTCGGCAGTCCGGGACGTGGGAACGGGACTTTCGGCCGGCGATCTCGTCGTTATCGAGTCGACGGTTCCGCCGCGAACGACGACAGATCTCGTCGTTCCGCTTTTGGCCGAAACGAGCGGACTCCCCCCAGAGGCGTTCGGTGTGGCTGCCTGTCCCGAGCGAACAGTCAGCGGACAGGCGCTTTCGGATATCCGAGGGACACACCCCAAAGTGGTCGGCGGTGTCGACGAGGAGAGCGCGCGCGTCGCGGCGCTCATCTACGACGAGATCAGTGACAACGAGATCGTCGAGACGACCGACGCGACGACGGCGGAGGCAGTCAAGGTCCTCGAGGGCGTCTATCGGGACGTCAACATCGCGCTCGCGAACCAGCTCGCGATGTACTCCCGGCCGATGGAGATCGACGTCAACGAGGCCATCGACGTGGCCAATACACAGCCGTTCTGTGATATCCACGCGCCCGGACCCGGCGTCGGCGGTCACTGCATCCCGGTGTACCCGTACTTTCTCACCGGCGCCTTCGACGTCGATGATCGACTCTTGCCGACCGCTCGCGACATCAACAACGGGATGGCGGAGCACACCGTTTCGATGCTTCGGCGAATTTTCGACGCCCACGGTATCGATATAAACGGTTCGCGCGTCCTCCTGCTCGGTCTGACGTACAAGGCGAACATCGAGGAGCTACGGAACGCGCCGTCGCTTCCCATCGCCCGGATACTCCGAGAGGCCGGATCGACGGTCCTCGGAACTGATCCGATGTTAGACGACTGGAGTGATCTCGAAGAGATAGAGCGTGTCGATCTCTCGAGGGTCTACGAACGGGAGATCGACGCCGTCGTCGTAGTGACGCCACACGACGAGTTCGACGACCTCGAGTGGGCGGCCTTCGACGCGCCGATTCTCGACGGGCGCCGGGCGGTCGACGTCGAGGCGGCGGGCGATATCGAAAACGAGGGGACGGCCGGGGTACCGGTCTACTCGATCGGAGGGCGGTGGCCGTGATGGTGGATCCGATAACCACCTCCCGGCGGGAAGCCGAGGCGTCGAGCCGGGCCATCCCGACACCTGGAGAATCCGATGGCGGGGTCGTGCCGACCAAGGCTAGCGTCGATGGAGTCGAATATCGGCTGAGACACGAGTGTCCCGTCGACGAGCCACTGGAGATGAGCGATTGCGTGATCGCGGTTGTCCCCGATACGATTACAGACTCATGACCAACAGAACTCAACGTTCCAACGATAGAACAGCGAACGAGACACGACCCGACGAGACACGGCGCGTCTCTCTCCCCGACCACGTCGGGGCGAAAATAGAGGAACGACTCCCACAGACGGACTTCGAATCCGTCGAGGAGTACGTCACGTTCGCCCTGGAGTCGCTCCTCCGAGAACTCGACGAGGGAGAACAGGCCGTCGAGGACGTCCCGGAACATATCGCCGGCAGACCCGAAGACTCCGAAGCGGTCCAGGATCGTCTGGAATCGCTCGGTTACCTGTAATCACTCGGAGCCGTGGCCTCCCGGAAGTGACCAGGTGAGCCACTGGGTACCTTCTCGACCGTGGACGGCCGGAACTACATCCACCGGGGACCAGCCGAGAGACGACTCACAGCCGCCCGTATTCGACAATTGCCGCCTCCAAAGTTAATATGCCTGCGCTATACGTGATCGATAGATGGTAGAAGCGGTAACTGAGGCCGCCTTGGCGATAGATTTCGGTATCGTAATCATCGCCGCGGCCGCGGTGGGATTCGTCGCAACCCGTGCCGGCCAGCCGACGATCATCGCCTACATCGTGACGGGACTGCTCCTGGGGCCGGCCGTTCTCGGGGTCGTCGAACCGGGCGTGCTGACCGAGACGATGGCCGAACTCGGGTTGGCGTTCCTCCTGTTCCTGTTGGGGATCAAGATGCGCATCGACGAGATCAGAGACGTTCTGGTTCCGATCGTCAAGATCTCGTTGCCGCAGATGACGCTGGTCGCGCTGGTGGGTCTCGGGACCGCTTTCGTCCTCGGGTTCGGCCTCTGGGAGTCGGTTATTATCGGACTCGCTGTCATGTACAGCTCCACCGCCGTCATCATCAAGATGCTGACCGACAAGGGGACTGCGACGCATGTCAAGAGTACGACCAGCCGTACGTCATGGTCGAGAGCAACCCGGCCCTCATCGACGAACTCAGGTCGGGCTGTCGAGCGTACGTCTTCGGGGACGTCATCGAGCCGGATACCTTCGAGAAGGCCAAACTGACCGACGCGCGAATGGTGATCTCGACGGCCGACTCACAGCCGGTGAACGAGTACGTGATGTCGTTCAGCGAGCAGGTCGATGTCGTTGTCAGGACGAAGGACCGGGAAAGCGCAAGGAAATTCCTCGATGGAGGCGCGTTCTACGTCGGCGTCTCGGACCTGCTCGCGGCGGATCGGCTGGAAGAGCGATTCGAGGCCCTCATCGCCGGTGAATACGACAGAGAGACGTTACGGAGGGAATCACAGGAGACGGTTACCCAGTATACCAGTGCCCCACCCCGCACAACTGACGGACGAACCGACATCTAGCTCGCACGTCCACCACGCTATCCGAGTCGGGTTTCGGTAAATCTATTCTCTACATCTCGCGCGCCGAATCCGTCAGGAATTTCGTCGACTATCTGCCGATGAGCGGATGAGCCCGCAAGTCGAGAATCGAGCACCGTTAGGCACGAAGCCGGTACGCCACGAGCGATCCGACACTTATCGTTCCGAACAGCAGGACGGCAGACACGAACCCGAACGTTCCCTGCTCGTCGGTCTCCGTCAGCGACTCCGAGTCGGACTGTGACGCCGATGACCCCGAATCGGTCGACGATTCCGGACCGGATGACGACGTCGACACCTCCGTGTCGGGGATCGACGTCGGCGGATCCGAATCGGAGACGGACGTCTCAGTTCCGTCTCCGGTGTCGGTTGAACCGGTATTTCCGTTCGAACTCGTCGACGAATCGGAGGTATCGATCGTGATCTGTCTCTCTTCGTGGTGGCCGGCTGTGCTGACGGTAAGCGTCCGCTCACCTGCGTAGTCCTCGCTACTCACCCAGGTCAGTTCGACCTGATCCGTTTCGTCGTACAGCAGAACGGATCGCTTTTCGTCTTTGACCGACCCATCGATCGCGAGCCGGACACGTGTCGTCTCGAGTGTCTCTCTCGGGGTCGACACATCCACGGAGACGTTCAGTCGCTCGCCGGCCGTGATCGGGAGGTTCGTCTCGTTGATCGTGACCTCCGCTCCCCTTTCGATAGAGATCGATTGGCGAGGGAAGTCGTCGTTGCTCTGTACGCTGAATTCCCCATCGCCGGCATCACCCAGCTCCGTCTCCCAGGTGAGCGTCACGTTCTCTCGTTCGCCCGGGTCGAGCGTGAGTGGGGGCTGTGCAACCGAGTCGACGATCCCTCCGTCAAAGTCTTTCAGATGGATCTGTTGATGGTCGGTCGTGTCCCCCGTGTTCGTAACCGTCGCGTTAACGACGAGCGTCTCGCCTTCAGTGACCGGCGCGTTCGTCCCCGTTATCTCGACTTCGAAAAACGATTCCTCCTCGGTCGGTTCAGCCGTTCCTACCCCGACAGCAAGCGCGGTAACCGCTACCAACAAGAGGACGAAAACGAGTACGTTTCCGGTTCGGTCTCGAAACATGACTGAGGAAACGGCAGGATACGGCTAAAGAATGGTCAGCTTATCGGGAGCCGCCACACCGACTCGCCCCCCGGATCCGAACGGTAAGTGGTTATTAACGGTGGTGCGGAGCGGGACCGCCGACTGTCACGTTGTAGTTCGACGCGACAGCGTGGTGGCACCGACGGCGGCACTCTCAGTACGCTCGTCGAGCAGTGCTTTTAAATGAATCCAGCGTCGCCGTCTTTCAGCCAACCGGGTGTACGGCCGGTTCAGACGCCGATCCACTCGTCGTTTCGCACCTCGTAGCCGTTCGCGCGACAGAACTTCGCCGCCTCTCGCCGGACGTCCCGTGAGCTCGGGAGCCGCCCGTCCTCGTTGATCCGCTCGACGATCCACTCACGAATGACCTCGATCCCCTCGTCGTCGTCATCGGCATCGATCGCCCTGAGCGCTAGAAACGTTCGCTCGTAGGCGTCCCGCTGAGACGTACCGTAATCGACGTTCGAGAGGGCCCCGATGGCTTCGACGACACGTTTCATCGCTTCGGCGACCGTCGGTCGCTGTATCCGCACCCGAACGTCCTTGGGCGTCTCGAACGTTTCGACGTCCGTCTCGGGCAGCAGTGCCTTTATTTCGTAGGTCCCTTCGTCCGATTCGATCTCCGCTTCGCCGAGAGCGTCGACGATGTCGGCCCCGGTCGCCGGGAAGGACACCGATTCGAGCTCCGTTTCGAAGTATGCGAGTTCCGACGGATCGATCTCGGGTTCGGGTTCGTCACCCCGTTCGAGTTCCATTTCTATCTCCCGTTTCCGTTGACGCCTCTCGGCGTTGGCGGCCTGTTTTTCTCGTCCGCTCTTGTCGTCTGCCATTGAAGTGTACAGGTGTTCGAGACGGAAAGCTTTGTTTGTAGTTATCAAGCGACAAGAAGTCACTCCGAACACCTCACACACTCAAAGGCGGCAGCCGCATGCGTCGAGGGCTCGAAAAACAGACAAAGAGCGCCGACCGCCGCCGGTTACTCGACAGTGACGCTTTTCGCGAGGTTTCGGGGTTTGTCGATGGAACGCTCCATCTCGTCGGCGGCGTGGTACGCGATGAGCTGGAGCTGGACGTTCGCCAGGATCGCCACGAGATCCGGATGCGCCGCGGGCACCGAGAGGAACTCGTCGGCGGTATCGGTGAGGCTCGTCGCCGTCCGTGGGGTGACCGCGATGACGGGTGCTCCCCTGGTCTGGATCTCCCGTACGTTGCTTTCGAGGCGCTTCGAATGTCGGCCCGTACCGATAGCGAAAACGGGGGTATCGGACGTAACGAGCGCTAGCGGGCCGTGTTTTAGCTCGCCGGCGGCGAAACCTTCCGCGTGTTCGTAGGTTATCTCCTTGAACTTCAGCGCGCCTTCGAGCGCGACGGAGTAGGCGTTTCCACGGCCGATGAAGAAGTGACCGTTGTCGCCCAGCCAGCGGTGACTTATCGAGGCCGCCCGGGAGTTCTCGATCACCCCCTCGACGTGGTCGGGGAGCGATTCGAGCGACTCCAGCCGCTCGCGGCAATCCGCTGTCGGCTCGCCGGTGATATCTCGAGTGAGTCGCTCGCCGAGCAAAACGAGCGTGGCGACCTGCGAGGAGAACGTCTTGGTCGCCGCCACGCCGATCTCGGGACCGGCACGGATAAACAGTGCGTCGTCGCACGTCCGGGCCGCCGTCGACCCGATCACGTTCGTTAACGCGAGCGTCCGCGCACCGCGCTCTCGAGCGCTCTGAAGCGCCTCCAGCGTGTCGGCGGTCTCACCGCTCTGAGTGACACCGATCACGAGCGTCTCGTCGTCGACCGGTGCCGGATAGGCGGCGTACTCGCTGGCGATGAACGTGTTGGCGTCGATTCCCCACTTCGAGAGGAGCCACTCGCCGTACATCCCGGCATGATACGATGTTCCACACGCGACGAACTGCACGCGAGAGATCCCGTCGAACGTCCCGGGCGGAAAGTCCTCGAGAACGACGTCCTCACCCTCGATACGTCCGTGAATCGTCTGTCGGAGCGACACGGGTTGTTCGTGGATCTCTTTGAGCATGTAGTGGTCGAAACCGCCTTTCTCGGCGTCCCCGGGTTCCCACTCGACGGTTTCGGTCGGACGGGAAACCGAACGCCCCGCCCCGTCGGTTATCCGATGATCGTCAGGGGTGACGACGATATCGTCGCCGTCCTCCAGGTAGATGACCCGGTCGGTGAACTCCAAAAAGGCCGGGACATCGCTGGCGAGATAGTTCGCGTCCTCGCCGATGCCGACCACCAGCGGCGATCCGGAACGGGTCGCGTAGACGGCCGGGTCGCCGTCGATCATCAATGCGATGGCGTAGCTCCCCTCGAGTTCGCCGATGGCGTCCCGGAAGGCGGCTTCCGATTCCAGACCGTCGTTCAGTCGCTCCTCGACGAGATGGGGGATGACTTCCGTATCGGTATCGCTCGTGAACTCGTGACCGCGGTCCTGAAGCGATTCCCGGAGCGCGGCGTAGTTCTCGATGATACCGTTGTGGACGGCAGTCACGCGGCCTTCACAGCCGGTGTGGGGGTGGGCGTTCTCGTCTGTCGGCGGGCCGTGGGTACTCCAGCGCGTGTGACCGATACCGATAGGGCCATCGTGTTCGTTCGCGGTGAGTTGGGCCTTCAGCTCGGAGACCTCGCCCTCACATTTGCTGACCTCGATTCCGGCCCCGTTCTGGACGGCGATACCGGCCGAGTCGTATCCACGGTACTCGAGGTTCTTGAGGCTGACGAGCAGGTCCTCGAGGGACCCGTCGTTGCCGATCCGAGCGGTGATCCCACACATCAGCCCGACACCCCGGAAGTACCGACAGTCGGTTCGACCCCTTTCGGGGAGAGGGCCCGCGAGACCTCCGTATAGGATGGTCTTTCACTAACGGATTCGTGTTCGACCACTCGTCGAGCAGGGCCACGCTGGTGGCGGAAATTGAAATATACCGTCGCGGATTTCTCATTACGGATCGTTTCTATCGAGCGCATACCGGTATCGAATGTCAGAGACGGGCTTTGTTATGAATGGACTGTGAGATATCGGGACGGGATGGCGGGCGGTAAGGGATTTCTACCGGAACGGTCCGGACGGGACCGTTTGAGCCCCTCGAAACTGCCGGCAGGAAACGATGGTTCGCTGTGGAACAGAGCTGAATCTCGGGCTTGACTGTGGGGGGAAGCGCTCGTCGTCTCCGGTAACGACTTGATGTATGTACACACGGACCACATAGAATTGTGCGATCGGACGTGCATCGACTGCCAGTGGCCGCGATCGTTCATTACTGATGGGACAACGAGTGACGGCGTATTCCGGCCCGCTACGTTTCGTCAACTGAGCCGAGCCGCCAGGTGAAGATCGCTTTCAGGACCACGACGAGGCTGTTCTTCTCGCCCTCGCCCCAGATAGCCTTCTCCGACCGCGGATCGGACGGCGTCGCGTCCTCGCCGTTGACGAGGGCGCTCACGAGGGTTTTCCGTCCGTCAACCATCATGAGTCGTCCGGCCGACGTATCCGACCAGACCCACAGCGATTCGAACATCTCCGCGCCGGGGATATCGTCCTGAATGCGATCTTGGACGTCCGTCGAAACACCGCCAAGCCGGATCGACACGCCCCGATCGGCCGCCTTCCCCAACCCTTCGATGAGGTCCTCGGTGAGTAGATCCTCGACAGTCATGTAAACGATCTCCTCCTCCGCGTCGGCGAAGAATTCCAGGATCCTGTCGGTGATCAGTGTCTGTCCATTGACCGTCCAGACGCCCCGCTGTTCCGCTCGTCGCTGGATAGGTTCGAGCTCGTCGAGGGCGGTCCGCAGTATTTCGGTGCGATTCTGGAGGTCGTGTTCGAAGATTCGGCTGGCGGTTTCGGCGGAGATCGCCCAGAACTGTTTCGGCGAGGACTGCTGGATATCGACGAGCCCCCGTTCGTGCAGTTCGTCGATAGCGTCGTACACCCGGGTCCGCGGCACCTCCGAGACCTGGCTTACGTCCCTGGCCGTTCCGGACCCGAGACTCGCCAGCGCGACGAACGTCCTCGCGGCGTAGCCACTCAACCCGAACCGTTCGAGTTGCTCGATCGCTGCGGACTGTGGGTCCTCGGATGGATCAGTGCTCATTGGATTGACTCGTGTTCGATAGGGTGAACCCGGCCACGTGATGCGGCCGGGTCGGGCACGCAGCAGCACGTGGTTGGGACACAGAACTGGACTGCGTACCGGTCGATACATTGCTCTCAGCGCCATATATGTTTTTTGTGATTAAACGAGTTACAATATTTTTTAGAGTTTAGAGAGACACGCAGGCATTTAACATCCCATACAGAACGCGGTAACTGGGATAGTTACAACAGAACTGATCGATTCTCGGGGATGCCGAGAATATAGCGCCATACGAGCGATTGACAGACCTGAGACGACGCGGCGTCACACCGGGAGTGACAATACATATCTGTTCAGAGATAGAGTCCCTACCTACAGCCTGGAACTCCCCAGGCGGTTGGGACACATGGACACATGCGAAAACATAGAAGAGGCAACCGAGGTCCTCCAACAACTCGGCCTGAAAGAGTACGAGGCCCGATGTTTTGCTGGATTGACTCGACTCGAGGCGGGAACAGCGAAGAGGCTCAGCGAACTGACGGAGGTACCCCGAACGCGGGTATACGATGCGGTACGGGTCCTCGAGGCGAAGGGGCTGGTTGAGATCCAGCATTCGAGCCCACAGCAGTTTCGCGCAGTCTCGCTGGACGAGGCAACCGAAACGCTCCGCGATCAGTACGAGGACCGTGTCGAGCGACTTCGCGCCGCCCTCGATACAGTCGAGATCGTAAAAGAGGACGACGAGGATCCCGTCCAGGAAGTGTGGTCGATGTCGGGTCGGAAGGCGATCGAGAACCGGACGGAGAAACTTATCGAAGCGGCGGCGAACGAGATCGTGCTCGTCATCGGTGATGAGACACTACTGACCGACGATCTCGTCGAGGCCCTCAACGAGGTCGAGAACGGTGTCGAGTTACTCATCGGTGCGTTGACACCGTCACTGCAAGACGAGATCCAAACGGCCGTGCCGAACGCGACGACGTTCGTCTCGGGGCTGGAGTGGTTACACGGCGAGCACACGGCCGGAGACGACACGGCGATCGG
>LKMJ01000274.1_pt1 | contig 36224 bp, 50 predicted proteins | sample 643391 | NCBI WGS metagenome assembly LKMJ01 (sample SAMN04112250, study PRJNA286221) | soda lake metagenome | biome: soda lake; feature: Kulunda Steppe; material: water; isolation source: sample PL-Br10 brine of Picturesque Lake | place: Russia: Kulunda steppe | collected 2010-07 | reverse complement strand
GGGGCGCTGATGGACGTGTAGAGACTTTTTTTCACCTGCAAGCTGCTGTGCAGGCAAGGGGGGGGGGCGGGGGGAACGTCAGGAGAACTCCAGAAGCAAGTAGATGGTAGCGTAAAGAGCAAAGGGCCTTGAGTGGAGGAAAATATCTTGAGGGAAGAAGAGACCTGGGTGATGTGTGGCAAAGTGGCCAAGCATTGCAGGACCCTGCGCTCCAGGCTGTGGGCACCTTGGCAGCTAAGACAGTGGCTGAAGGACTTGCAGGCACGCGCTGGCTGACATGGCACAGCATGCAGCCAGCTCTCACCTGCAGCCTTCCTGCTGCCCTCTCTATTCAGTTGTGTGTTGCACGCCAGGCCTGCTTCCCTGCACTGTGTCTGAAAAGTCGCACCTTAATTTGCTGCCTCATGATCAGTCATATACATTGATAAGTTGCTCGTCCACTACAGGTAGCTTTGTGTGTGCGCGTGTGTGTGTGTTCGCGTGTGTGCGTGTGTGTGCATGTTTGCGCATGTATGTGTGCATGCATGTGCGTGTGTGTGCGTTTGTGTGTGCGTGTGTGTGTGACCAGAATGAGGGCAAAACAAAAGCGTGCAGATCAGATGAGAGCATACAGCAAGAGCCGGCTGCATGTACCACCTCAGGGAGCTGCAAAGTCCGCTGCCGTGCAACACGTGTGCCTGCGCGTGCGTGTGCCCATGGGCTGCATCAATGCCTGGGATTGAGACGATGGAGCGGCGCACAAGCCCCAGGAGCCCCAGTAACTCAGTGTACCCTGTTTGCCGCAGATCAATGAGCTGCTGGGCTTGGATGCAGCAGAGGCCCCGTCGGCGCCAGGCAGTGGGAGTAGCGGCAGCGGCGGCAGTAGCGGCAGTGACAAGGTGGGTGCTCAGGAGAACTGTTCAGGGCAAGGTGGGCGCTTGGGTCAGGCAAGGTGGGTGTGCTAAGGAGAACTGGGGTCGAGGGTTCAGGGCAAGGTCGGCACTTGGGTCAGGCAAGGTGGGCCTTAAGGACAAGGCGGGCGCATGAACACAAAGGACGAGGCAGGTGCATGAGCCCGAAGGATGAGGCGGGCGTGCAAGCTCAAAGGACGAGGCAGGTGCATGAGCCCGAAAGATGAGGCATTTGTCCAAGGCAGGAGTGATGCTCGCACCTGCTAGAGAGCATGTGTGGGGGGGAACCAAGGTAGGATTTGAGTGCATGGGCCCAGAATTTGAATGGATGGACCACTGTTTGTGTGCGCATGAGTTGCAGCACGCATAGACACACAGGCACACGTGCAATCAAAAGTGCGCTGTGGCTGGCATGTGTACGTACACATGTTCTCGTGCTCACATGCGCAGACCCACACACATATAGGCGCACACACGTGTGTAACCTTGTTGTACGCATGTTCACACATGCACACACGCGCTCACTCTCACACACCTCACACACATGCATGCGTGCACACCGCCGCATCCATCGGCCCCTTGCAGGATCCTCAGGACCCCCTTGACCCTGCAGGCGTGCTCGCCCCTGGCGTGCCTGCCCCCACTGCCCAGATGCCCTCCGCCTCCACCTCCAACTCGTACCACCACCAGCAGCAGCAGCAGCAGCAGCAGCAGCAGCCCAGCCCTGCTGGCCCCTCGCAAGCCTCCCATGCGAGTGACCACCCTGCCCCCAACAGCACCTCACACGCCAGAGGGAGCACTTCAAGCCCCACCTCGCCCAGCCACTCGTCTCCGCAGGCCCCTGCACCGATAACCCTCACAGGCCGCCGTGCCGCAGGCCCCGCAGCTGCGGCCAGCCCTGGCCCCTGGGCAGTGGCACCAGGCTCTTTGCATGGCAACCACCACCAGCAGCAGCAGCAGCAGCAGCAGCAGCAAGAGGTCGGGAGCAGCGCGCAGGGGGAGGGCTGCGGCTCTCAGGCTGGAGTGCCTAGGGGGTGGGGGGGCGTGGCAATGCAGGCAGGCAGGGCCTCAGCACCTGCTGCGCTTGGAGAGGCACTAAGCACTTATGAGGGCGGTGGCCTTCTAGACTTGGCCCGGCTGCCCTTGCAGCAGCACCGCCTTGACCACCACGCCTCTGGGGACGGGTCAGAAGTGAGCATGTGAGCAGGGGCGCCGTGTGCTACGAAAACAGGGCAGCAGCTGCAACGGTGCAGCATGTGTGTGATTAAGCAGCGATGAGCGGCTGAGAGTGTGTGAGGATGAGAACAGGAGCGCTGCACATGACAAGCTCAGCCTTGGCTGGGTATAATTGCACGGTAGAGACTTGTGCCTCCAGACCGTGCCTCTTATCTTTTTGCTTGTATGGGCACCTTTGTATGGGGATTCCTCGAGCAGCTTATGCGTGCTTCTAGTTGAAGGTCACTCAGTGAGAGGTGTGAGCAAAAAAGTTGGCTTGGAGCAGTCATTGCCCTTTGAGATTTTGTTTTAACCTCAATTTGAGACTCAAATGGATGTGCTCCCTTTAAAAGACCCCGGCATCAATTATGATAAAGGGACCTCCTCCACATCACCATCCAAATCCCCTGTGAACATCATGCTATGATAGCTATGATACCCGCAATGCTACGCCATGCCCTGTGTAGGCCTGCAACCTGGACATAAATTTTATAAATTTTACCAAAAAATTTATAAAAGAGGAGTTTGCGTCTAAAACAAGAATAACAGTACTAGATCCAGCTGGATACATTAAGAAATGAGCAGCATAAGGTTAAGGCTGTGTCCGCCGAACGAGGGCAGCTTAGCCGAAATGAGCAGCATAAGCAGCAGTTTGTGATGAATGACGGTTTTCGCCGATAGTGGCATGTTCTATCATTGAATGGGTGTGTCACGCCGAGAGTATGCTGCAGACTCTGTCGGACAAAGTAGCGTCATGGCAGCAGGATAACACTTACTGTTCCTGATAAACTGAGATTCAGCCGCTGAAAAGAGAAGAGAGACTCAAGCAGGGCCACAAGTTCCGTGATTGCCCAGTCTGCAAGCCCGCCGTGCTTGCGCGTTGTGTACACTGCCCGTCATCCACACAACAACACCTCATGCTCTAAATACCTAGTCAACGGTACTTGTGGGACTTAGGTACAAGGTCGCGCTACTTGTTCGCTCCATACCCGCCCCCTTAACCAGTAAGTGTTACAAGGTAGATGGGAGACAAGCTACTTTGGAGGTGCAAAGCGATGAAGTAATACAGGCAAAACAAGCCCTAAATACCCAGTCAACTACCACAACCGACTGTGCATGCAAGTGCAGCATAAATCTGATGCTGCACTCATCTGGCGTGATTCCATTCAAGATGATATCGCCATACCACAGTGTAACCAAAATACATTTTAAGATCGATACATGCATTCCGTATGTATAGGTGAGCTCACTCACTCCTTCACCCAGGGAGATCCTATATTGGCTGTTTAACTGCAATTCACAGTAAAGTTACAAGTAATTGCAAACTACCAGCATGGCTGTCAGGCTGATTGGTTTTTGGCTGGTCTTCACCAGCCAAAAAATCTGTACTGTCTGAGAAAATGTCTTGAATGGCAAAGTTTGTTACGCCGCTGAGAGAGGAAATCGAAGACAGTCTGACTAGGCAAGCATGCAAAACATAATGGGCTGTCGCGACCAATTGAATTGATAACCCCTGAGCCGTTAACCCCCATGCTGTGAAAACAATTACACATATTTCCTTCAAAGATGGCAAACATGAGGATGAGCACACTTTAATAATACATGCTGCTCATCTTGGACATTATCGTGAGCTTCACAGAGATCACAATTCAGACACATGTTCTCATCTCAATTATATTTCTCAATCCTTAATTGGTGGACACGTAAACAAAATTGGGCGACACCTCGCACAGCGTTTGGGAGATCGAAATGAAAGTATTTTGGTGTGGTTTTAGGGAAGACGTCACATGTGCATTTTTATGTGGGAGGGCACACCAATGATGGTAAGTGCATGTTTTATTGTTAATCCCAGGGTCTCCAGGTTGATGTTGCGAAAGGAATGATTGCTGCCAAAAAGCCAAATGACGTCTCCTTAGATCTAAAACAAGCTGACTCAAATTGAGAGGACTGCCGTTGTGAATCTGTTGATGATATAAGTGCGTATGTGTAAGACAATCAGTACCAGGCAAAAAGTGGAAAATCCAACAAGCAGGGTTGATCAACTCATGAGTTGGCTGAGAGTGATGTCTGCCTGTTAAGTCTGACGAAGGAGAGTACTATTGTCATAGATGAGATTGTTGCACAGGCGTGCGCACGCTCTAAGCAAATTCAATTATGCAGGCTCCACTCCACATTCCTGTAGCACACTCCAAGAATATGTTGAAGATCTGACCCCCAACAATGTGCGTAAAACCTTATGAGGCCCTTTTGGATGCAATTTTCCATCTCGTGACCTTGTCGCAAGTAAGAGGTGGCCCAAATCTGAGATGCATACATACTAGCAGGGATGACATAAACTCTCAAAAGCCAAAGACACACATGGAGGCGATTAGTAAATTTATGTTCTTGGATGAAAGTAGGCATCCTTGTCATGCCTGCCAAGCAGGTTTAAGGGCCTCCTCCGCAGCCTTGTTGAGATTTGAGTTTTTGTCACAGAACATGCCTAGATACTTGAAGCAGCTTATGTATCGAGCCAGTGCAACTTCACCAGAGACAATGCTATCTATAACACCACCCGTATGCTCCCTTTATGTTGCAAGATGAACCTGAATGCTGGAAATTTCAGGGAAAACCAGGTTTGAAGGGGCACAGGTTGAGCGACTTCAGGACTCTAGAAACAAACTCGATGGTTGAATGCACATCTAACACCAATTCCGCGGTAGTAATACTCTTTTGCATCTGTAATGTCTTTTCATGGGACCTATGTCACCAAAATGTAACTTAGTGCAGCGGGTGATCTTGTGTCGAGCTTTTGGGGTCAAAGCAGGGTTTAAGCTGGGCCCGATGAAGCACGTGTCCCAAAACCGCGACACTACGAGTGCAACCATTTTGGAGACCTTGGAAATGGGCCCCCGAAGCTTCACAGCAGCTGTGTGCTTACAGTGTCCAGTCATGGGGCTCATTCCCCATCTAGAACATTAGGAAGCATACCCATTTTGGGCACGTGACCAGAAAAATGGGTGCAAAAAAGGGTCAAAAATGACCCTCAACACACCAAGAATTCCCTCATTTGTTAGAAAATGCCTAATGCTCTCAAGCACACTGGTGTGGTTTGGAGGGAAATTAAACTTGGATGGGTCATGACGGCTCACAAGTGTCGCGCTTGATGCATCAACCATACGGTGGAGCTCCACCGTACACTCGAGTGTTATTGCACACTCACCTGGCCTGGGCTGGCCACAGAATCAACTCACTCCAAAGCCTAAAAATGTATCGCTTGAGCAAATGCAACTGACTTGTTCAGTTGCCTTGGATTGTGATATGTCTGTATGTTGCCTTTGTGCTAGCACAACGCTGTGGACAAACGACATAAAATACATGGTATTTGCCGTTTATGACCGGCAATTGATCAATTGTCTGAGCTGACCCAGGCCTGTATTCCTGTCTGGTGCCCTTTGACTTCAAAGCCAAAGAAATGTCAATCTATTCCCAGCCTCAACCCAGGCAGATAGCAGATTTAAGAGGACAAAGCTTCACTGTGAAACATGTGCATATGTACAATGTGTGCATGCAAAGTAATACTAGAGGCTCTCCTGCAGTCCAGTAGATCCAGCAAGACATGCACACCCATCTTGTTGCCTTGAAGCCTCTTCAGCTTCTTGCAAGCTTCTTGCTTGGATCGGATCCTGGTGTAATCTGTGCAGCTGCGCAGAGCTGCAAATTCGCCTAGCAACGAATTTCTTGCGTATACGGGCTCATCCCATCGGGCGCCAGTGCAGCTTAACTCGAGCGCAGGGCAATCGAAATTCGCAGTTGTGTACACGCGTACCGGGGTGAAGTTGAGCTGGCAGTGAGAATGAGTTTCCGAAGATTCTTCGTCGAAGAATGCCATATAATTTTAAGAATCATTGTGGCTGCGAGCTGCGTAACCAAGAGGTGAGCCTCCGTGCGGTGCCGATGCTTGATTAAGGTACCGGTGCCTTTCACACCACTTCCCGTGTGCGCACGCATACATCATGCGGGGTGCGATGACTTGATACTTGTGGATCTTTGAAAGATCATGATTAGAACGGCAGACACTGCACTCCAGAGCTCTCGCTCTCCTGCCCCGGCCCGGGACCATCATGTACCGGTACCGTCGAGAGCTCACAGCAAATGAGTGCATATGCATGTAAGCGTGCACGTAGCATAAACATTCTCATGTACAGTATCACGCAATGAAATGCAACAAAAAATGGCTGGATTCCATGCCATTCATCGCCTTATCTTGTGGGCATTACATCATCTTATCACCTTATCTTGTGGGCATTACATCATCTTATCACCTTATCTTGTGGGCATTGCATCCTGTGCAGAAATTCGACGCGCGTGGTCACATCCCAGTTGATCAATTACCGATTGCCTACGCACATATGACTCAAGGAATAACAGGTAAGTTTATCGTTTTACAAAAGCGACCTCGCAATCACATGAAAGCGAACTACTGAGCCTTTGAGCCTTGATTAAGCCTTTAGGAAGAAGCTCATTTCCACATTTTGCATGCGGGCTACCCTACCCCTGGGCTGCAACACATGTTCACGCAAAACCTATTCCAGCTGATAACCAGAAGACCTTGGCTGCAAGAAATGAAAAAAGCCCTCATGACGCTAGAAATTCCAGGTGCATGTGGATGATATCCTTTTGTGGCTTCTAGAAGCAGATCTGCTTTCCAAGGGCCCTTGCGTCCAGGGTATTCACGAAAGGGCTAATAAGCACTCATGCTCATCAAAGGAAGTTATCAAATACGAGGAGGAGAAGTTAAGGCCCAGAGTGGGTAAGCTATTCATTTTCTTTAGGCAAAAGTGCCTTTGAAGGAATGAATGATTCTGAAATATTTGTATGCTCAAGAGCACCAAACTTGCTGGAATTCATGATACCATCATGCCTCCCCCTAAGAGCGTTGCCTCACACCAGATTATCTCTGGTATGATTATTGAACGCCATAACATTGCATGTAGACTCATCATGAAAGCTATAGAAGCAGGCTCCTTGGGGGGTGTTGAGTTCAAATGTATTTTGGCAGCAAAGTCCGCTTAGCCTTTCAAAACCTACAAATCCCCGTAGGATCTACCAACAGAATCGTCCTAGAATGGCTTTTCCCTTGCCAGTCTCCTTTTAAGCAAAGACTTACGACTAGCTTCCGCAGATGCTATACTAATGATTTAAATGCCTACTCAAAAAGCGAAAAAATTACCAGATGTCCACCCTAGGTATGCAAATTGACATAATGCAATAAGAAGTAAGGTAGGGTGCAGAGGGGACAGGGGGCTCTCAGCAACAGCAAAAGCCTAACAGCCTTCGTCTAGAGTCCGGAACTCCAGTCAGCTCCCACCCAATCAGCGGCACATCCATCTTGTGGAGGTCAAGTACTGTGAAGATGACAGGCCTAGGAGCCAGCTCGAAGCCGCTCACCACCAGCACAGCGTGCTCTGCCAACACTTTTGCCGAGCTGCGGCCAATGTTAGCCTTCACACTACCCCTCTGGGAGTGGGAGGTACCATCTACAGCCCTTATAGTTCAGAGCTTCTGAAACATCTCAGTCTAGATCCTCAGAAAGTCACTAAGCTTGCTTTGAAACTTCATGCACATTCGGCTCAATGTGCTTATAAACTTGTTAGTACCAGACGCTCTTTAGAAAACTTTTGCAGCAAATCATCATCAAGACCAGGAATGGGGTACTGCTAGTCATCCCCCTGACGAGACCAGGCTTTCCTTGATCACTAGATCACCTCCAACTACCTAACCAACCAACAGGCTTAGGCTTCGGGTTGGACTGGGGTCAGGCCAGTTCATTACCGGGATTGTTCCACGGCCAGCCCATTTAAAGACCCTTCTTTTAGCGTTCCTAACATCCCCATTGTCCTCTTCTGTTTTCTTTGCTGGTGGAGGAGTCGTACGGTGCTCGGGCCTTAGATGACACTTTTTCCTTAAATGATGTAGGGAGTGCTTCACTATTTGCGTAGTTTTCTTGTCTTCTCAAGAGCACCTAAAAACTATGTATTACAAAGATTTAACAGAATTAAATAGTGTTTAAATAGGTTTGAATGGTAAGCTACATAAGAGTATTGTTGTAACTTACCGCTCATCATTTCCCATGGAAGAACAAAAACTAGAGGGAACCTTCATAAGTAAATAAGGTAAGAATGCTCTGAATTTGCTGTCACTGGCAAACAAGCCAAATTTGAAATGAATCCCTTCTTGCATGAAGCTTGAAATATCAAGGGGATGTGCTATTTTTCTAAGGAGCCATGTTATGTGTTGGTATTTCAAGCAGAAGAAGGAGAAGAAGATGAAGAAGAAGAAATGTCAAGGAACATTCCTAGTGACACATGAATTGTTTGGGGGCCTTACCTGTCAATGCTAAGGGGCGTGACACAATCCATTACCAGAATGTTGAAACGGAAAAGGGGGTCATTTTGAATTTTCAAGGAAAGAAAGATCACACTAGTTTTAACGATCAAGCACGTCATACATTCCACAACTTTACAATCTGACAACAAGGGCACGTTCAGTGGTTGGACTCAAATTACAACAGTACTTAAGCTGTACCCACTAGAAGTACCACAACAATAAGTCTCTGCCTCTGTGCTGCATCAACAATGCCCAAACCAGGTTATATTACATAGCTGTACCTAAAATTTTTTGGCTGCTTAATGCCCAGACCAGACAACTTGCATTGAGGAAAGGTCCACTGGTGATATTTTGAGAGATTCCAAAATGAAAGCAAAATTCTTGTTTGGACCGAGGGATGTCCACCATGCGCCCAAAAACATGCATTGTCTGCAGATTTCTCAGCTGCAGCCTCTGTATTGCCAGCAGTGACACCAGCAGAAATGGCTTACTTAAATTTTTGAGCTCGTTTTTCTACAAGGAAAAAAGGGGGATTATGCCCGAAGGTATCCCCTGATGGCATGCGTTGAGGGAGAGGCACACGCCCAGTTCAAGCACTTGAAAGTCCTCCACTATCCAAGCAGAGGGAGCAAGATGTGGGTCAGGGGAAACTTTTGATAGACCACTACCTGCCTTGTAGCTATTTTCTTGTAAGTTTTGATGTGGTCTTTATGTTCAGTTGCATATTGCACAGTGGAAATGAACATGAGCATGTTTGGCTTATTTTATTCACAGCACTTCTTGCTCATTAATTGCCAATTCTTGATTCCACTTTGCAGCTAAGATGCGAGGACAACAGGTGCATGCTCTTTTAATCTCTTGGGTCTTGTCCCTTTTTGTGGCTGCGGGTGCCCGCCTCATCCAAGACACACAGCAATACAGAGATGGAAAAAGTGGAATGCTGCATGACTTGTTTGTGGATGCAGATTTGGTGAGGAGCGCAACTTTTGTAGTGGCCTGGGTAGCTTTTTAGCCTGTCTCGTGAGTCCTACTTACTTAGTACTCAAAGTAAACAAGGTACTAAGGAAGCAAAGATGCAATAGATGCCCACAAAAACTAAGCTGTTTTTTTGCTTGCAGAGGGAGGACGTCATTGTTTTGGCAGCGCCTTATGTGCATAGAGCAGACTGCTCAAAGCATGGAGTCACCAAATTGACGGTCATATCATCTTGGGAGCCAAGGTCGCTTGTTGGTGCCCTACTTGTGGGAGATGAAGACCTTGGGTGAGTCACAAAATAAAAAGCATTTTTTGCGTCACTCATCCCTCTCAACACCACTTGTGCTTACATACTCCTGCGTCTCTTCTTTGGACAAAGATCATTGATGGAGAGAATTTGGTATAATACTCCTTCAGGATCATCATTTGTGCAACAATCATACCGGGTGAAACCTAGCTCTTGCAGCAAGGCCCATACACACATGCCTTGCCATGATGTGCTGGTCTTGGTTGAAGATTCAAAGTCTTGCAGCATATCTTGTTTGTATTGCCCACAGATGTGGACAAGCACCCTTTTACCGCCGTGTGCTGGATGTACCTTCCGCTGTGCATGACAAGGGGCAAGTGCGCATCCTGGAAATCCCCACCACAGAAGTAAGTCAGAGACACGGTGATTCAGGTCAAATTCCAGTGATGGACAGGGCTATCATGTTACCAGATGGCCTTATCTCACCCTTTCATGCAAAGCAGCACATATTGGATCAGGAGCTTTTGATGGCAAAAAGGATGCATGTCTGTACAGGCAAAAGTTTGTGTCATGTAGTGCATCCTTTGCATTCAAGAGCAAATCAAACCACGTGTCATCAAGTTGGATGCATTGATGGAGCGACGAGCGTGGCTGTGACCCGCGCATACCAAGGCTGCGCAACCACTTAGGCCAACAAATAATCCTTTTTTCATCACATGGATTATTCAACTCCCCGAGGGATGAATTGACCCATTACTGATGAATCCATCTTAAGCTGAAGATTTTTCTGTTCTCTACTAGTGACGACGGTGATCACTGAAGTAGCAATGCTCGTCTGTTCTTTTTATTCCATCGTTTACAGCAAGATCAATGAAACTCAATTACCCGTCATCTAAGATTCTGGGTCCATGCTAGAAATCTGAATATCAAGCTCAGGCGGAATGGCAAACAACTTATGGAAGGGGGAGTCTTACACGTCTTCTACGCCTCCCCCCCACTTTTCTGTCTTGCAATGACGGCCTGCAGACGAACTGTGCCGAGCTACTCCTTCTCCAATGTTCATAATCTGAGAATACGTCTGGCAACCTGCTGCAGACAAAAAAATCATCTCGTCCAAATGTAGATGTGTGCTGCTTTTATGGTCATTACACCACTTATGCATGGCAATACCCAACTCATGAGCATACGAGGCATGCTTTGCAATTATTTGCCTGCTCACTTTGTGAATTTGCTGTGCTTGGTTTTCCTGGAACTTACTACTTCTTGGACGATCACTCCCCTCACAGGCTAATTTAGAAGAATGCTTTTATGATGCGACAGTCCGCTTTAAAGCCACTCCACAAATCAATGTCGGGCCTGGCTACAGACTCAACCCAGACACAGCTGTACCAAAGACAAGAAATGGGAGGAATGTGAGCCAAGAGGCCATCCAGCACAAGGTTTGGTTGTCATTTCTAGGGAAGAGTAATTTCTGTACTGACACTTAGTGCATCTGCAAAAGTAAGTATCACAAAGATCCTGCTGCGTGCTGATTTAGCTGCATGCCACTATGGCATACTGAATACAATTTTGCACAGGTGTCTAGACGAGCTTTATTAGGTGATGAGGATCAAGATGGATTATCACAAAGTGCCGTCCTTGATGAAGAATATTCTACAAATCAGAATTTAGTAAGTTTCATGCGCACAAGACTGCTTTCTGGGAGTGTACATTGAGATTGTGCTTCAGCAAGCTGGAGATACAATGCTGTGACAAACGTCATGCTTTAGGAATCAAGCAGGGACAGAGACACAGGAGGGTGCACTTGTCTGCAAGACTTTTGAGAAAAGTTTCCATGGTCATCAAAAGCAATCCCAACTGCCACAACTCTTTAATTGCTCAATGCTATCTTTGGCATGCAGACAGCGTCAATAGTCTGCTGTATACAAATAGACAGGTGATTGCTGCTCCATGATTTGTCTACGCAGGAAACTGGCCTCTTCGGTTTTAACACAGACGATGGTGAAAATGCAGTCGAGCAATCCATCTCCTTCGTAGATCCTGATGATAAACGCGACCGTCTTAGGCTCCCTGATGAGCTGGATGAAATGCCACTTGAGGTTAATTGCGCAGGCTGCTTTGCAGGGCTGGCGCCTGCTGCAATTGCTTTTGAAATGACTATCGCAAGAACAACCTCTCCCCCTTATACAAAAATCAGGTCCATGGAGGTAAGACTTAAATTGATAAGGTATTATTATTATACTAAAATTGTGTTGGCATACTTAGCCTGGCCTGAGAAATTGACTGTTGGGGTGAACGAGGTAAACACTCTCTTATAATTTTCACAAACCCTAAAATAATCAAACCAATGAAACTTTTCAAACTTGAATGGACATCTTATTTGTTAACAATATGCTGCAACCTCTTCAAAGGTACGCAAGCCATTCTGAAGTCCATAATTCCATGCTTCTGGGACCTAGCCTTATTCCAGAGACTGGGTAATTAATTGAATGAGCAATGGATCAACATTGCATGTCATGTTGGACTTAATGTAAACAGATGACAAAAACAATGCTTAACCTATGCAATTTTCCAGGATGGCAATTTCCAAGGATCACAATGCATTACATTGTTGCAAATCGTTATGCATAAGAGTTGGGACTTGTACATGGAATTATCCCCTGCCATACAGATGCAGATAATGCTGGCTTGATTAGCAATGCACACACACCCCTCTAGCCTCCATTTGTTGCATTGTACACTTTAATTGCTATAGCCATGTAAACAAAGGTTGCACAGTTGATCTTGGCCATTGTGTTACTAGGATGGATGGAATACCAAGTGATCCTGCACCAACGGTATGGATCATCCTTCTAAGAGGCCTCTCTCTGTGCGAAAACATGCAGGTTAGCGTGTGGGGCGATTTTGTAGTGCGATTTATGGGTGAGCTGGCCCTTAAGGAGGGCACATTAGCAAAACTAAACAATACACTTTTGGGGGGACGTGACTTCAAGACATTCCGATTCTTTATTGGGCCTGTCCCAGTCATCATAACTGTGGGCGGCACTCTGAAGGTGCGGCAGGCAAAAATCTCTCCTGAGCTATCTTTGTCCCATCTGTGCAGATACCTAAGGTGACTTGCACATGCGAATCTGGAGTGCACCCTTGCTTGTCACCCTCATTTGATCCAGCGGTGACATGACGACAGACCAGGATGCAAGGAGGGCCTGAGATCAAATTACATTGAAAATAGAATTAAAGATCACATGCACGCTGTCTTGGGGCAACACCTGAAATGCCCTGTTGTTTGCAGCTAGTGTATTGTGAGACAGATGGGTAAACATTGTCACATTTTGTGAGGTATGGGCAGAGGAAACAGTGTCAGATAAGTTTAACAGATCAAGATTTTGCCATCCAATTTTTTTGGAATACAGGGTAAGGTCAGCATCGATGCAGACACAAGAGGCTCGGTGAAGACTGGATTTGAATACAAAAAACCGGGCATAATGTTGGGTGTGCAGTATCGTGACCATTGGGGAGAGTTTAAAAGGTGGGTGCATGTCTGGCAGACATGTACACAAGGTGAAAATCTCAGTGTTATGAATACCTCAGAGCTTGTACAATGAGGTGTGCATCGTCACACCCAGAAATTTTTGCGTGAGCATGCTGTGCCATTGGCCCTTGCTAAAGCCAACAGCACAAAAGCTTGAAGGCACTATCAACTCATTGTGAGCAACTCTTCCTGGCAGGTTCTCTGATGGTCTTGCTGGTGATTTCGACTTTTCCCCCCCAACAATAGAATTTCCTGATGCCTTTACAATCCAATTCAGCCTAATTCCACAAATTGACATAGATCTCTGGTAGGTGGCATGCATTTGGCAATTAGATCAACATCTTTTGCCAGCAATTTGGCTGGCATTTTGGACCATATGTCAGACCAGATTGTCAGGGCTGCATTCTTTGTTATGCGAAGCTTGGCAACAGCATTTCTAGGAGTGGCATGCACCTGAAATAAGCAAGGCATATTGTGCTTTTTGTTATCAAGGTATGACATACCATTCAGCTAATGCGTGCTTGCATGCCTTGTGCAGAAGCCTCTAGGTATTGAATGTTCCTGTGTTAAAATGAGCTGTGTGTGTCAAATTCATCATGCATCATGCCGCATACATCATGGTGTGCAAAGTTGCCAATTTAAGGTGTTCACAGCAAGAGGCTTGGCTAGCCTTAATGCTCACAAATGGATGCTGTATCCTGTATTCAGCCTTCCCTAATGGAATGCTTGTCTGCCCACATGTTTTCAATCCAGGCATTATGTCCCCATCAAGATACAGCCTGAGATCATTTTAGCTGTTCAAGTTGACAACCATGAGATGTGTGAAGCAGACAAGCAACTCCACTTTCAGTTGCAGTTTGGCTTCAAACTTGGTGTTGCTGTCAAAGAGATAGATGTGGAAATAGGCAGAGAAGCCCTTGGACCTTTCACCTGGACTTTCCAACTTGGTTCTCCAATTTTACCATTCTCAAGAGCCAGACTAATAATTCATGATGGTGCTACACCACCTGGACTGGTGCGCGCAATGCCATCTAGGAGGATCACACTTAGTATAAGTTGAGGACAGCCACAATCTGAAGGCGTGCAAGCGCTCAAGGATGTGAAACAAATGCTAACACCACATCAGATTGAAATATTTCCGCTCACATCGTGCTTATTGCTCTGCCATTTGTGCTGCTGAGTTTGCCTTTGTAGCTCAGCTACATATAAGAGCAATCCCAAGGCGCAGCCTGTTGGACGAGCAGCAATATATAGTCAGTACACGAGCATGCTCTAGGGTTGTTTTCTGAGTCTACACTTATTTGCCATGACTGTTTTAGGCAAGAATCGTTAATTGCTCTGGTGCGTGGGAGATGGGCGTACTGTCGACAAGGACGTCCATGATGGACAAAAAGCTCTTCTGCTTGACATCCATTTTTTTTTGCAGATCCCTATTGATCGACCGCTTGCGTCAGGATGCATCAGCATTGAGGATGGCATAGAGCCAAGTCCTGCTGGCTGGTCTGTGGGCAGTTGGGGCAGCTGCTCATGCGGAGCCTACCCCAAACCGATGGTACCTGGAACCAGTGGAGAAACTTGCTCCTATGGTAATACGATGATACCATGCTGCTTAACAGAAGATGGTCAAACGTGGTGCAGAGCGACTGCCAGAGATGGCCAAAACATAGCTTCAGGTAGGTTGCTGACATGACCACAAGAGATCTATAGTATAATATCATACATGAATGCTGTTGAACCTTCTTGATGCAATATTGTATATTGCATTGTGATCTTGGAAAGCATGTATCAAAGGCTGAGGCTCAGTCTAACACGGCCTTACCCATTCTGATTTCAACGCCATTACTTTCTCAAGCCTTTTTATCACTCTCACTGAGAGTTTCAGATTTACTTGATCATAACCTGGTTTAGGCCGACTTTATAAATAAGGAAGGTTGAATAAGGTGGTCCATTCCGCTTTAGAGACTCGCCGAGATTCGGTGTCACTTTTGAGGACGACATATATTTGACCGATCAGACCTTTAGGATGTACAAGTCATCTTGGTAGCTCATCCTCGTGAAGCTTTGAGGGGCTCATCTGCCTCACCAATGATGCACTTCAAACAATATTATGTGGCTGTTGCGTGTGCCAAACATGTGTGCTTTTTCTGTATCCTGTAAGCCATTAACATCATCAGCCATTAACATCATCAGCCATTAACATCATATCTAAATACTGATCTTAACTCGTCCGTGCACTTGCCTTTCAATCATGGAATTGGAAGAATGTGACATGTCGCATATTTGATGACAAGGATCAATGTCCCAGTAAGATCCAACCCAGCTGTGGACATTGTTGTCATTGTCAGCATCAGCATTGTCAGCATCCTCAAACTTTTAGGTATTAATTATGGCATTGATGTTGCTAATCCTTGTTTGTTGCAGCTGTTACAGATCCCTCACGTTTTGAATTGGCGGGCAACATATCTTTCCCCCCAGATGAGAGAGTATCTGCTGGGCGACCATGTCTGGATTGGATGGATTGCTCAGGTATGGGTTGTGTACTTGGTCCAGTATTCACTTTGAATGTTAACCTACAGAATCCCACCAAGGCTCATGTCACTGTTAGAGGCATCACATTTCTAAACTTCAAGCTGGTTGTATTATCTGTTTCAGGAAGACCAGACGCATACAGGGGGACAAATGTGGCAATCACGGGCTTTCTTGGGGAAACCAGCAGCAATGTTGCCGCCAAGATAACGAATAAAGGCTATAGTGGAGGGAGTGGATCACGTCGCCAACAAGAATTGGGCTTCTCTCTGATACCCAAGCAGGATGGCATCATCCAGTTCAAGTACATGATGGCATCACTAGTTTACAGGTAAGTGATGACATCTGGGCAACATGGACTTCAAGTGCCTGGCAAAACTTAAAGTTCGAATTCTGGAAAAATCAAAGACAAAACTACCTTGATGTGCATATTTAGCAGATCATGTTTCCCTACACATACTACGCTTTCTCCTACTTCTCAAATCAGGCTCCTGGGGGTATGCATTAAGGTAGCTCTTGATGTGTGACCAAAAGAATTACTTACAAAACACTATGAAATGGAAGCATTTCAAAAGAAAGCAAAGGCTATGCATGCCAAGATTTGAATAAAAATCAAATGCCAAGCTTCAAAAAAGCCTCTGCCTGCTCCTCATATTCACCAAGGTGAACATTTTAATGCTTCTGCAGCTAGTTTTAACGCCTGTGGTAGCTTTTTTTTTGGTTGGCTTTGCTAAGCCAGGAAGTGCACTGTAAAAGAAAAAGGTCGCGGTCAGCTTTTCCACTCTTTTTGTTTGAACCAAGGAAAAAGTAAGAAATGTACTGTCACACATAAACATTTTACTTCCCAAACGTTCTTCATAGTTCAAGGTTTCTTAGGGCAAGTTTACTTGGGGGGGTGTACAGGGTAGTTTCTAGGAAGGGACGCCCCTTTAATTTAGGACCCCCCAAAAACAAGTTTACAGTAAAACTTTTACTTGCAAAATTGTGGTATATTTTACCAAATGAAATTAACTTGAGAAATGGGGAAAGAAGCGCCCTTAAGCCAGCATCCATTTCATCCCATGGAAGCCCTCAAACCCTGGGCGTGAAGGGCTGATCATGTGGGAACTCTGAGGACCGTCGAATAATGTGGACAGATTCCCTCCCTGTATGTGCTGGCAGATGCAGCTGCAGTAGCAGGCCAAGGCACGCCCGGGAAGGACGGGGGTGAATAACAGGGATTAGTGTGCAAGAAGCGGTCGGCAGCACTCAAAAGCCTGGGTCGATCACTCACACAGGGCATTCCCTCATGGGATATCCATTAGGTAAGGGGAATGAAAGCAGGCAGGGAGCAATCACACAGGGCATTCCCTCACAGGATATCCATTAGGTAAAGGGAATGAAAGCAGGCAGGGAGCAATCACACAGGGCATCCCTTTTGGGACCATGATGCTCCCTGCCCGGTTTTTTATTCCCTACCTGATGGATGTCCCAAAAGCCTTTGGGCTTCTTTCCATGTTAATCTCGGGAATGGACGCATGTTTAGCTTACAGCTTATGGCAAGCTGCCAATTGTGCCTACAGCAGCCTACAGCAGTAGCTGTAGGCCTACCCTTGAGTCATTTGCAGACGCAAACTGTTGAAAATAGCACCATGAGCTTAAACTGGTACATGTCCGATGGCTGGGCAAAGAATTTAAAGGCCAATGTGGTCAGGAAGGCCAGTAACAGGGGAGGTATCATGGTCCCAACAAGTAGGCCACCGAGGTTCGGCTTCTCTTGTGTCACCTGAATCAAAAGCAATGTGTGACCGCAAACTTTAAAACATGTTATGTGTGACCACGGCCTTAACTAGCATAATTTAGCATGGTTCAGCATGGTTCCCTGCAGTGTCACGCCGAGAGACTGCTGCATCCAAACTAGACTTGCAGCATGGCCATAACAACATGGCCATGCCTGTTAACCCCCAAGGGCTAGAGGGGTTAACTCCCGCCAGGCTTACATGTTACAAAGGTGACTAGGAGCAAACAAGGTATTACTGCCAGTTCGTCTTTGACATGCTCAAATAGCTATAGCTGAACTGAACATGGGATCAAATACTCCTCCAGCTTACTTAACCGATCTCCGGGTTACAATGCAGCATAAATCTGGCACTGCATAAATCTGGCGTGACAGCAGCTTGCTGCATGGGGTAAGGATGCTATGACAACCTGAAGTGCTTACAAAATAAGCTGCTGTTCCTTGAGGTGGTCCCGTGGAGCTCACGCCATGAATTGAATTTGAAATGTATGAATGTCTGCCAATGCTTTTCATGTCTTGGAGAATTAGGGGGTACTCTTGCACGTGCACACACCATGCCTAAGAATGAATAAAGGTGAACATAGGCCAGATTTAAAAAGGTAGGTAAGCAATATTCCTTTGTGATGCATGTTTGATCCATTAGGATGCCAATCTTCATGATATTCCTTAATGACACAATTCTAGTCTTCCTGGGGTCAAGGCACCTTCATCTAAAACTTCAATTGCAATTGAATGGTTGGAGCATTGGTGCTTGCTTTACTCACACATTTGCACCAAACTAGCCACGCTGCTTTCTCAGCCTCATCTGAGCTATGAGCTGCAGCAGTTTTGTGATCAACACTCCTTGTTGTGTTTGCTATACTCCATGTAACCTATTCCTTCATGATCAAACTCAAGCACAAAGCTCATCAAGCTTACCACACACACATTTGCTTGACCACAGGCGCAACCCTTCTTGCGACACGGGTTTATTCTCATGGACTTATTGTCCATGGGTGCTCATTGAGATAGACGGTGAGTAGATAAGTACTTGCATTGTACAGTAAAAGTTTTGTTTTGGTCACTAGCAGGTACAGGGAAGCAGCTCTTTTGAAATTGTGCACACAAAGGGTCAGCGCCAACCCCGACCTGTGTCCTGGCCTAACTTAGCCAGTCCACATCTAGCTTGGTATCCCTGACAGTCACTCTAAATTCAACCTTGTTCACAGGTAGCCCTGTGACAAGCCTTAACGGTCAAAAAGGCCGCATATCTGCATACGACATCAACAAGTCTAGAAATTCACACCTGTGGGTTGACACGCGAGGAGATTTCCTAGTGCGCCCAGGGGAGCCTGATCAGCCTTGTCTGGCTATCAGACCGGAAGAAGAATGTGAAAATCGTGTTCGGCGTGTAGACATCTCAGAGAGGCGTGAGGATGAGTGGCCAGGCCATACATCCCTCATGTACACAGAGCCTTACAATGTAACCACAGGAAAAGCAATCAGAGTGGTGGTTACTGTCCACAGTGGGATAGGTGAGATAAGAGGGAGATATGCTTGTTGGCTTTGTTGATTTGCAGCTCTGGGTTTGGGGATTGCTATGAGGATAGCTTTTACATGGCATGCGCATCACAACAAAGTCTGCTGGACCTTTGTCTCCTATCCACAAGCTTAGACCCCATGCTGAATGTATTCACCACAAACGATGGTTTGACTGTAGGGGAAATATCACACGACACGGCCTTGTATTTCCAAGACGCGGGGTGGGCTGATCCATCTATGCCAGGGACCACTTTTCGACGCGTTGAATGCAAATACATTGACGGCAGTCATGCACCGGAGTCTGAGTGCCCTGCACCCAAGCCAGCCACCCAGAAGGATTGTGCGGCTGGCTGTGGCCGTCTGCCAGACTGCCCCGAAGAATGCACGGAGGAGATGCTGGCCAATAGTGTGTGTGATCAACCTTGCCAAAATGAGGAGTGAGTTCTTAATACACATCAGCTATTCATGAGCTGGACCTGAAAATGTTTTATAAAGAGGATGTTTGCAAAGATGCAAAGTGATATCTGCTTTGCATTAACCGGGATATTGTTCCTGTATTTCCAATACATGGTAGATGAAACATTGTGCCCATTTTGATGCACATCCATCCGGCAGGTGCAACTTTGACTTAGGCAAGTGCGATGACCCGCAGCGCTCATGTGCTCCTCTTCAAACCTGCGACCGCTGTATTTCGGTCCAGGACGACACCTGCGGTTGGTGTCGCACACGGTCTCTTTGCTTAGCGGGCACCAATTCTGGCCCATTATATGACCAAGAGTGTGCGCCAGATGAATGGGAGGTGCTCTCTTGCACAGAAAGCAAAACATCCTTGAGCTTCAGCAGCAGCAGCAGTATCGGGACCAGAACAGTGAATTTTAATGCCATGCGCCGCTTAAATGACTTCAACCAGAACAGCAGCACTGCAGGTAGCTCATCAACTCAAGAGTGGCATGCAGGGGAGGTGCTGCTCTTGGAATGGGAAGGAGGAGAAGATCAGGTACTTGGATAATTCTGCAAATAATTCAGATACTAGGAAGGTTTATGAGAAGGTGACAGGAGTTCGGTCTGTAGAAGTGTACTAGTTTCTTATAATTATAACAGTAGGTGCTTGCTCTATAGAGCAAGCCAAATTAAGTGTGTCTCTTATTGATCATATACGTATGCTTGTGCCATTTTTTGCAATCCATCAACCATACCTGGCTTTGTAAGACCTTAGAATGATATGGATTCTGCAAGGATGAGCGACAACACTGCTTTCTTATTGTGTCTTCATGATTTACCACTGCAGGAATCAGTGGAGTTGCTTATCCGCCGCAATTCTTCAAGTGATGCTTATCGTGGAGGCTGGAACCTGCCACCCAACAGTGAGTCCTTATGGGTTGCATACTATACACAGAAGCTTGCTTGTTGTCTACATCCAGACCCTCCTTCAGAAGACTTGAGCGGCAGTTTCAAACCTATGTTTTTGACAAAGCAGAGACTTGATCTTGCCAGGACGATTTATGGAAGAACTTCCTGAGCACAAAGCAAGTGACACCATGCACAGGATAAGCTCTTCCTCCACCGAAGCAGCACAAAGAAATCCTGCTTTCTATTTCCTTGGGCCCACCATGTCTCCACACACTATCTCGCTCAAACCCTGCCCAGGTATCAACAACACAAGGAGTTACAGGTGGGCTATCCCTGAAGCCATGCTCCCAGGAACCTACAGGCTGGCAGTCGCTAGCATCCAAGATCCAGCAGACTTTGTGGAATCTACAGCCTTTGAAATTTTGGCGCCAAAGGGCCCATATGTGTGGAGCAGAGGCGCTTGGGGGAACTGCACTGACGGAGATTCTGTAAAACAATGTAGTGGAGGCACTCGCAGGTAAGGTTGATTGTGTGCATATCAGAGAGTAATGTGATCCCATGATCTCCCCAAGAAAATGAATGCTGATGTTAAGCCACATTTTGCTCATAGCACGGAACCAAGCTATGGTTTCAGGCTTATGTCCTGAGAAAGTGTTTTTACCAGATTCAAAAGCAAAGTGCCTGCATTTCCCTGCCCTTATGCACAAAGTAGGTGAGCAGTGATATCTAGCCAATATAGGGCTCATATTGGCAGGGCAGAGGTAAAATTTGGTAGCTTGGTGTTCCTGTCAAGAGCATAAGCAAACAAATGGGCGCTAAAAGCACCACTCTCTTGCGCTACTGCTGTCTTGCAGCCGTGAGGTACTGTGCCTGGATGCAACTCTGGACAACAAAGTAGATGACAGTGCGTGCAATGAGCAAACAAAGCCGCGCACAGAGGAGGAGTGCAACACGCATGAGTGTGACCAATGTCTTTTGGTAAGAAAATTGCACGCGTTCTATCTGGCACTGCAGAATGGTATACCCAGTGTTTCTTTTAGCAAACTATTTTTTTAACAAGGCACTTTATTTCCCCAAAAAGTGCATTCAATGATTGTATCCTCCACGCAGATTGAGTCTTGCGCGGGAGAGGACTGCTGCAACTGCAAGGTCCACCCCAGCGGCAAGGGCTACATGTGCGGCGCAAGCATTGAAGGGCATAATCAAACAGTGAACTGTGATGAAGAGTCAGAAACAGGCTACCAAGCGTGCTGTCAGGCACAAGGGTGAGTAGTAATATGCACTTGCGTTCGTTTGTGTTTATAACGCACAGCTGTTTATTCTCTTTGTCCACACATGCGGGCACTTGAGACACTTCAGATTGTATGAAATATTGAGCTGGCAATGAGCTCTTGTGCTTCACGTGATGCGGCGCTTGCAGACATACAAACATGTGTAGACAGCAATCAGTCAGATGTGTGCAGCCCACTGCTATGGATTGATCATTGATTGAAATTAGCATGATCAAACCTAGCTTTGCAATCGCCCATGGGCGAGATGGACTCAGGATGCTGCAAATTTTGGCTCTTGCAATCCATGTGTTTTACTTGCATTGCTCTGGCATGTTTGTATGCAGATTTGTTTGCGATGATGGCTGCACAGGCAAGGCTAGATGGATTAAAAAAGAAAATAGCTCCGAGTGCAGCGAGCCATGCGGTGGGGGGACCCAGACTAACGAATTCCAGTGCCAGGGGTACTGGGATGAGGAGACGTGCAGTGAGTGTGCTATGCATTTATTTTCTGCAGAAGTGAGAGTCAGCAAGAAGGCACAAAAAACTTTACAACATACTTCATGCTTGCACTGCTGCACTTGTATGAAGTGTGCACACTTAAGTAGCATTCCTTGGTGTGCAACAATGACCAGTTTGCAAAAATAAGATCAAAGAAAGAGAAAAGACAGTTATCCATAATTTGCTCCATCAATGTACAACATTTATAAGGTTCTTGTAAGGCATGTCTAGCCATCCAGAAAACAACCAATTTGTGACTTCAAACCAGCAGAACAATCGACACATTTCTAAGACAAAACTCACTGCATACTTTCCAATTTAAGTCCTGGATGTTGTTTCAATGCAGGTAGCACCAGTGCCAACTGCACTCAGGGGGTAGTGTGCCCAGCGCACTTATGTGAAGGCCCTGCGCCACATGACGAGCTGTTTCCTTGCAACATGCATGCCTGCCCAGCTTATGCATGGGACACGTCACCTTTCAGTGCATGCTCTCGTGAATGCAGCCCAGGGGGTGAGTTTTTCCGCAACCCTTGTCCGTGCAACACTTATCATGCCTGTTTTGATGCATAAGCAAGGAAAGGCTGTCTCCATGAGGGTTGCCGCAACGTGTACAGTAACATGCGACCTGCAGGTGCGTTGGGCGGCATCCCTGCTTCTGCAGCCCGTGGCTGTCCCTGATGCATACCGTGTGCAGCATGTGCATTGACCTGGATTGTTTAGCTCTGTATCTTATCCTTCCTAGGGCTCCTGAGTGCCACAACTCAAAATAGAGGGCCAACTCATCATAGGAAACCTCACGAGAAGCCCATGTATATGTATGCTTTTCCTCCGACTGCCTTTGATCATTTGCAAGAGCAGGAAGCGCATGCTTCACGCATCTGCCAAACTCCTTACAATCCAGGCATCCAGGAGCGGAACGTGACCTGCGTTGTGAGAAGCGGAGATGACTTTGAATTGGCAGATGCAAGCCACTGCTCAGAGCCAGCCCCTGTGCAACAACGCAACTGCAACAGCGAGCAACTGTGTCCTGAGGCCCAGCTTAGCTTGGTAGCTCCTGAACCAAATGACGTGGTCCTTGCTGGGAGTAGAATGCAGGTGTGCTGCTCCCCTCTTCTTTTTTAACACCATCGCTCATAATTTAAGACATGCATGCTTAAATAGCAGAGCATGCGTATGTTAGGGGGCCTGAAGTTTGCGTTGGATTGAGGCCTGCAGATTGGGACAAGTGCTTCCAAAAGTCTAATACTCTGAAAAGCATGCCCACTCCTAAACATTCACTTTGGTCTACAAGATGTAGCGTAGCTACACATGGGGGTGATGGTGCCTCCTTTGCATCACTGGGCACCATTGCTGCTGCTCAGCCTAGCATGATTTGTAGCTGGCTTTGAATGCCTCTATTTCCCTTGTCGTGTTATTAAGGTGCTCCACAAGTTTCTAAGCTCTGATCTGTGTCACGCGCAGGTGTCTTGGACTGGTGGGCCTCAATTCGGTGTTATTTGTGTTATTAAGGTGCTCCATAACTTATTGAGCTCTGATCCTGTGTGTGTCATGGGCAGGTGTCTTGGACTGGTGGGCCTCAATACGGCACTGTCTCTGTGGCCATGCGACGTGTAAGAGAGACGGGGAGTAACAGCAGCCATGCCAGCAAGGACACTTGGTTAACAAAAGAAGCAGGCATGCCAGATGCAGTGGAGAATATTGGGAGTTTGATGTGGGACGTCCCAGATCAATTGCCCACAGGACACTATTCAATGCGGATTGCGTCCAGTGGGAATAGTACGAACCACGATGAGATGGAGACGCCCTTCTTTCTGCGGGGCAAAGTGGAATATGGTGTGGCCCTGGTGCCAGGAGCAAGGGGAAGCTTTGGAACAGCTGCAGAAGGCCAGGTGAGGTTTAATATGAAATTCAATTGGCTGCCCAATCCTTTGGTATTGTTGCGTTTCTTGGAATTGCTATCTTTGTCATGTTTCCTGTCAGTAAGGGATGTTAGTGCCCTTAGTTGCTTGGCAAAGTAAAACTGACTGTCTTTCTAATCAAGAAGTAGAAAGGCATGCCTATCTTCTCAGCTATTTTGTCGAGGTACACAGGCTGAGTTGTGTGTACTTGGGAGTTGAGGTAGTATTTCAAAGCGCCATAGATACATTCTGTTGCTAACCAAACTCTTCATTTTGTAGGTAATGGCATACATTGCTATTGGCGGCTCCCATGGGCGCACAAACTCTTTGCCACTTCTAACCAACCAATCCTTTGATGCCACTCATTCGGCATCTTTCTATGGACAAGATGTACCAAATGGCACGCTTGCTTGGATGATTGTGGCAACTGAGGTTGGCCGACCACGTCAGGTCTTCCTCTCTGTAGCTGAGCATCAAGTAGAGCTGACGGCGCAGGCAGTGATCTTGAATTCGTCTTTTGGATTGCAACAGGCACGTGCGTGTGTGGAAAGAATGTATGGCAGTTGTATGGCATGCCATGACGCTTGTTTCTATGTAAAGTTGATTTCAGCTGACACTGTATGATCAATGACTTTAGTCCATAGTTCCCTACATCCCTGCAGTTGTGGTCATTGTGCACGCTTTCCTTGGCTGATAATTGAAGTACCTGCAAACTATAGCCTAGCAATAACGTGTGAACCTTATGGCCCTGAGTTTGCCTTGGGCGTGCTAGAAATTCCACATTTTAGACATTGGTGGAGATTTGGAAATTTATGGTGGAAGTCATAGATCTTGTCAAGCACCAGTTGCATTATGTCTGGCATGCTTGTCGCTTTTTGTTTAGCATCTGTTACATGGAAAGCAAATTGGACCAGACAGCAGCTCTGTTGAAATTACATCAGGTTTTGGTTGTGCATCCATCCATCCGTCCATCCATCCATCCATCCATCCTTACAGGCTGGATTGATGTCCAATATCACAAGCTCTTCAGATGACCCCAAGGCCTTCACTTTTTGTGACCAGCTGGCCAGCTGCTACGACTGTACCTCGACACCAGGCTGTGGCTTTTGCAGCAGTGGAAGTGACGCCAGTGGGGTGTGCATGGCTGCAGCAACTCACGCAAGCAATGGTAGCAGCTTCCTGCTAGGCCCATGCCCTGAGCAGAGTTATTATGTCTCTGAGGCGGCAGCGTGTCAAGACCCTTGCCATGCACGCTCAAACAGCTGCACGCAGTGTTTGAGAGCCATGGGATATGGATGGTGCAGGGAGAGCTGCAGCTGTGTAAGTGAGGCAGCATGGGAGCAAGGCCTTGCTGGCAACGGCACCTGCGGAGCGGATGACTTTGTCACATCGTTGGCACTGGGTCAATTGTGTGGGGAGGAAGCGCGGGGCCCCAATTGTGAAGGTCAGTGATAGAGGAGCAAAATCCCTTGTGAATGCTACCCAGTGCAGGTAGCTTGCACAATGTTGTGTGTTGTTGCACCCAGTCCAGGAAGCCTGAAATGGGTGATTGCAGGGACAAGTGGCTGCTCATGATGAAATCTGAGTTGATGAAGATAGACTGAACCTGTTTGAGGAAGAAATGGGTAACATTTGGCTACAATGCATGTGGTTCTGGGGAAGTATGTGAAAGACCCAACAATTGGTGGTGCTGAAAAGCACGTTGGTCCAGTATAATATATACTGGAGGTCTGTAGGGTCTTGGACAAATTTGGTAGGCAGGTCTGGTAGTTATAACAGACAGGAAGTCGACGTATCATTTCAAAGCATCATGGATTTACTTAGGCCAAGAGGTGAGTTCGTCACAAAACGTTGCAGCTAAGAGAAGCAAGCAGCAAAGAAAATTATTGGCAAAGATTCCTCACCATAATGTTCCTGTATCTTATCCCTTAAACTGCGTCCAACAAGATAATCTGTCGTTGTTGCTGCATCTCCTCTATTTTTGCAGCTATTCAGTTCCCCCCAGCACCTCCGATGGCACCACCTCGTCCCCCCACAATGCCCACCCCTCCCCCCTTACCTAGTCCAACACCACCTACTCCACCGCCACCTATACCTCCTCACATTCCCTCACCACCACCACCACCACCACCTCCACCAGGCCCCCTTCAGAGTTCACAGTTAATGAGGGCATTCAATATGACCGTTCAGGTGAGGCCTGAAGAACACTTATCTTGCCCTCGATGTGGTATGGCAATAAAATCCAGCAATACAGCCTGTGTGTACAGTTGAACTCTTTGAAGTTGGCTTTTACATGAGAAGACAAGCATTTTTGTGGTTCAAACATACGTTAGAGCAAACAGCAACATATGCCTGTCTATTTGGACCTTGGGTCATAAAACTTGATACTGCCATTTTATTGCGGACTCAATGCAGGTTGATGTTGAACTCCAGGATGTGGCTGAAAGCTCTGAAGCAGAGAGTGTCTTTAGGGGGAGCATGCAGTCAAGCCTTGCCAGAAGCCTCTACAGGATGGAACCTGGTATGATGTCAGATGGTAATGGACAACCCTGTCAAAGATGTGTGATGGTGAGTAAGGTGATATCAAAGTTCAATAAGGAAAAAGCCATGTTGCGGTACTACCTCAAGGAAGGACTCTGTCTGCAAAGACAGCAAGGTCAGCTGAAGACTCATGCTTTGAGGGTAAGAACATGACAATGGCCTTGTTGCTGGATGTTGCTGTTGCTGGAAGCAGTTAATTGATTTGGTTTGTGGAATGTAGTGCCTATGCACGCATGTTGCTGCCTTTTTCTTGCATCTCGTTTTTTTGGGCTACTGCATTTTTGGTGGATTTTGGCGCCTTGTATACTGTAATTAAAGAACCAAGTACCTGCAAGTCTGTCAAATTTGCATTACGAAAGGTTCATTATCAAGGCTGACAGAAGCTTTGAGCCTGTCTGCGTTTCAAATTAGGTACAATTCAAACAAATTGCAATCACTGTTTCTTCCAATGCATGCGATTGCAGATTAATGGCATCCACCAGGGCTCAGTAATACTAAACATTTCCGTATACATAGTGGGTAGTGATCAAGAACCAGACAGAGTCAATGAGCTTGTTGATGAAGTGCGGAGCACGTCTTCTCAAGAGCTCTTTCAGGGATCGGGATACGAAGAGCAGGTATGAGTGCACTTCCATCTCCAATAGGAGTTGTAAGATTGTTATCTTTTAAAATTCTAAGCAAGCGGACCTAGCGCTCATGACTGAATCCACAGTCCACAGTTGTATCTAGGCTTCATCTATTTTCCAGACTTTGTCACATCAGAGACCAGCCTGCTGGGCATGTGTGACGTTTTATGAATGCTCAGTTCCCACCCCTATATGATTTTTTCTTGGTGGCCTCTGTCATGCATAAAGTCTGCTTCCTTATCAGCTGTTTTATTTTTTAGCCCCGTAGGACAAGGAGGCTCGCGTTTTAACTCACACACTTTGAATCATTTTAAAGAGCTCGGCCTTGATGCAACGCGTGCTGTGCTGATAACCCTCACCAGCTTGGGACATGCTGTACTGCGTCGCCATCATGCGCTTTACTAGGTAGACCACACAAGCTTTAGCTGCTGCATGCCATATATTGAACAAATGAAATCCCAAACTGTGCCTCCACTGCTAAACAGGTGGAGGTGTTGCATGTCATGCCAATGGAAGACTCATCATCCAGCAATGACGACCCTCCCAGCAAATCAGAAGCAGAATCTGGTGATGCCCACGAGAGGTATCAGGCTTTGCTTGTCTGTGTTGTTGGGATTTGGCTCTTGCATTGGTGAAGCCTAGTCTTTCATGAGAGAACAGGAATTTTTTTAGCATTCCCGGATACCTGCCATGAATGGCCAATTTTGGAATTTGGTGGCCCATGGTGAGCTGTGAATACAAACTTGTCATGGGTATGTGCGTGTATTGTATACTGTTACAAATTTGTGGCTCATGCTGGAAGAAAAGCGCACACCTCTACTGCTTACGTAGGTTACAGGTTGAGCACCCTATGTGTTTTACAGGTGCATGCACCTGAATCCCATCTGAGTAAAAGCATGAGCTCTGAAGATGAGGTATACATCAGCGCATTCAAGGTGCTTGTCAGCTGGCCATGGACCCACGCACAGGACAAAAGTGGTACAAAGATGGAAGATGATAATTCAACAATTGGACAGTGCTTAACGCATTTGCAGACCAGCTGTAGCTTCCTCAGTTGCTCAGCTTTTCAAGCAACGGTAATCAGTAGGTATCTGGCCTTGTAATTTGCCATGCAGTGTGAAGTAGAGACTCAGTTGCAAAAGCATCGTGCATGATGATAGAACTATGTATAATAATATAATATAATATAATATATATAATACCATGAGGGTATAATACATAATGTATTAAGTATGTCAGCACCCATGTACCTATGTGCGACATGCAATCAAGCGAGCAAAAGCTGCCCTTGATTAGAAAGTGCCTTAAAATGCAGCACTTTTGGGGGCACAAACACAAGGAGGCACAATGCAGCTTGTTGTGCAGAGTTTAATTGGAGAGCAAATGCTTTCCCCATGCGCCTTCAATCATCACAAGCATCATTAATTATTTTATCAAATCATTACATCCCCTCTGAGCAGATGCTAACTGCATGCAACAACCTGAGCTTTGTCATGTGTGCTTCTTCCTTTTGTGGACTCTATGATGCCGGTAATCAGGTTAAATGTTATTCAAATCCAATACTTGCCTTACAAGAGGACCAGTATCTACTCGCTCGCTTTGATAGATGATCGGAAACCCATCTCTTCTATTGAGTTCTGTTGCATTTCCTGTTGTCAGAAATTCTTGGAATAAGTCTTTTATGGCATGGCATTGGAGACAAGACCTTGTCGGATAGAGTTGTTACAGTTGAAAGCTCTTTGACATTGTAAATAACAATAAGCTCAGAAATGAAAAAGAAAAAAGTTTGTTTTGACACTGAGGAAGGAAATCAAACATGTGCTGGTTGGGCAATGCATGCAGCGGATGAGGACTTGCCACAGAGAAGTCTGGAAAAAGCTTGATGACTGTTACACAAAAAATGCATGCACAATAACGATAGATACAATTCATCCACTTACCAAAGTTTACAAGTTTACAAGTTTAAGTTTGACCTTCAGCCAGGTAGTTTGACTGATCAGGTTGCTGGTGAACACCAGCCATCAAATAGGAATCATTAGTTTGTTTCTGGAAAAAAATTGAAGACATCTTCAGAACAAGCTTGAGAGAAGTAAAAAGCTCAAGTCTGATTGACAGTAATTTTGTGAGCCATAGGTAAATCGTGAAACAAGTCTGCAAATTGAAGCCTCAACGAACACATTTGCGTGCAGCCGCACAAGAAAAGAGCGTGTTTTTCATCTTGAATTGCCTGCAAGCCACGCTTATCACAGGTACCATCATGATGTTCCCAGCTTCTTGTCTTGACTCTCAGCGCATGGTAATGTAACCTGAAACGTGCCACACTGCGCTGTGTTTGTTACCAAAGATAGGTTTTACGGCCTTAGATCCCAGATTGGCTCGAGCCCAGTGAGCTATACCTGTGAGCTCACTTGAGCATAAACAGATGGTAGCTCTTTCACCTACCTTAGCCCTCAATACATTGGAGCAGGAATTTTTCTTCCAGCTTCTGCTACTATCCTCAACGTACACTGTGGGGGAGTGGGCATGAGCAACACCGTAAATAGAGCAGAGCTCACAGGTATAGCCCCTGCCCTACAAGCAAACTTCACCCCGGGATATGGGCCAGTGATATCGCCCCAGACAGTGCCTGCTCTCTTTCCCAGTTTAGGAAGCAGCTCCAATCCACACAGATGCAACGTAGGCACAAACAAAATAAATAAATTACACAAGCAGCATCACACTCCCTGCACCAATTAAGGAAGAGGAGACATGCTGGCCTGAAGTGCTGTGAGTCACCTTAACCAAAGGAAATAGATAACTAGACACACACATGCAGAGCTCCTTGAATGTATTGTTTTTCTTATTGAGCAAGCGCCAAGCCCCATACACATATACGAATTGAAAGCGCATTCTGGCATTATTGGCAACAAATACGTAGATGCCATGGCTTAATATGCACCCCTCCATAATTATGGACCAAATGTTGTTATCCAGCCACCTAATCCAACTGGAAATCAGTTCACACATTTGTACTGGCTGGCAGCAAAGGAGGCAGATGTGTACAGTTCTGCTCAGAGGAGAAGTCTTACTCCAAAACACTAAGACAAACTGAAATATCACATAAACCAGGAGCATAGACTTGGAGATGCAAATCAAGATTTGGGATATTGCCCGTACTGGAAGAACATATTATTTGTATAATGTCAGACACATTAATGTTGAATATTGTTGCCCGTCTTAAGCAGGCGGCGGGGCACCTGCAATGGGAAGTGGGCAGTCCACCCTTGCAACCTGTGGGTTTGGGGTTCGTACCTTACTGGAGGCTTACAACCGCCTAAGCTGCCCTCGTTTGGCGGATACAGCCTCGAAGCCTGACCTATAGTCTGTAACAAATCCCTGTTGCCAAACCAACATTGAAGACAGAGAGAAAGAAGAGAAGAAAAAGTACGCAAGCAGCAAAAAATCTCCTCACATCAATAAAGGAAAAGGGGCCACTCGGGAAGAAAAGCCCCTTCACCAGAAATGAAAAGGGCAGTCAGTGAGGATCAAGAGGGCTGCGGGCAGACAAGCCAGCAGATCTCTCCTGACTAGTTTGAAGGTGGGGAGAATGCTCAAGAGAACGTCTGGTCTGCACAAGCTTATGAGCAGAATGCACAGAACGGGCATTAAGCTTGAGAGCAAGTTTCTTGACTCTTTGCGAATCAATGCCGAGGCTTCAGAGGAACTGAAGTGTGAGGAATGTAAATGACACCCCCTGCACCTCAGAGAATGACATGAAGAACATGGTCTCCTGCAATGCTGCGTCTAAGGCTACCATGCTGAGCATGGGCAGCTTGGAGCTGTTGCTCAGGGCGAGTGTCTTCACAGCACTTGATCTCAATGAGATGGGTGGTACGACGCTGCAAGTGGAGGTTCTTGGGGCAAGTCTGTCTGGGCTGGTAATTATTTGTAAGCTGTGGCTGGTGTTGGGGGTCTGCCTCCAGCTGCGGTGGCTGCCGCTAAGGAACCCCGCCCCCCACCCAAAACCACCCTTCTTCCACTCCTTAAAGTAAGGCCTTGATCATTGGGATGGCTCTGATGATTTCGGAGTTGATATTGCGTGTTTTCTTTGGAGTCACTAAAATGGCATCAGGGTGAGAAGTGAGTCTGTCTCTTCGATTGTGGTTCATAGCAAAAATTCAAGCCGGAGGAACTCTGGATTCTGCTGTCACAGGTATGTGAAGATCTTGCATACGATGCTTGTCAGCACTGCCTACGTCTGTTGATACAAAATAGGAGCCTAGAGAACCTTTACTGATGGCTTTTGTGATAAGTCTGTATGCAATGTTGTAGCGTTCGGTCAACATGTTTCTTATGGTGGGATGCTGGCACCCTGAGAGGATATGGAGTGCACTGTCTTGGCAGGAGCAGATGGGGCAACTAAGGCTGTTGGACTGCTTGAAACAGACAGCATGTTTTTGGTTGTAGATCGTGCCAGACCGGTATTTGAGCAGTTTCTTTTTCCTTGTGAGAGATGCCAGGCATAGATCAGAAGGCATTACTGATTTTGCTGTGAGCACTCTTTTTTGTGATTTAATTCTGGTAGTAGGTGTGGTAGTCGGTACCAGTTAGTGAGTTGCCTAGTTTGTGGACCTTACGCATGTGTGCTTGTAGCGCGTCGCGTTTGTTGAGGAGGTAGCGCATATGGGGTTGGTAAGGCTGGGATTGATTTCTGCTGTCAATAATAGGACATTGTGAGTTTGGACCATCAGTGGAGGTTGCAAGCCAGGCAATGTTGAGAAAAGGGTTGCTTTCATGCCCTGCCATTTTAATACCAGTGTCAGCAGCTTCAAGATGTTTGGCCACATGCTTTGTTATCTGATCAGCACGCTCATTACCAACTATGCCGGTGTGGGGCTTTTACTTTCAGGAATTTGATGGAGAGTGTCATATTTTTGCTGATCGCTTTGATGATAGCCTCTATGAGGTTGTGGTGGATGTGGTAGGTGTGCAATTCTGGGTATCTGATCTGCTTTCTAATTTGTCTCATTGAGTTTTCACTGTGCCACCACCTAATAATACTATGAGCAACCTAGAGTGACAAGGCTTTGCTGGAGAAGTCAACGGATAACACCTGGAATCAACACTTGACCCAGAACTCAGAAACAAAGTGAACTTTGACACCAATCCCACTTACCCACAAGCAGTAATCATAGCTACAGGCCGCTGTGAATTCTGGGTCATGGACATCGACCTGGTCAAATCAATACCTATAAACACCCATCCTCTCCGACCCCCTCACCAAATAGGCCCACCATCCCCTACATCAACCCACCCCACCTCTGATACTACCTAAAATATGTAAGCCATCGGTGGCATGCATCAATGACGTGACAGGAAAAATACGAAGGCATGCTCACTCCAAAACGTTTTAACATCCTTTACAAAGCATTTCATGACTCCCAAACTTGCTGGAATCCATGATACCATCATGCCTCCCCCTAAGAGCTTTGCCTCTGAACTTTTAGGCCTCCTTTCCCACTCTACCTTACACGACAACAAGACACCCATGAATACAAAGGTTGAGCACTCCTATATGTGTGATCTCCCCCTCCGCTTTCACTCTGCCCTCCAGAAATGGGCACTAGTTACACAAGAAGGAATGGCCTCTCCTCTTGACCACAACCCTAAATATCTCAATTTCTGGAGCAAGGGCCCTCGCGACAGAGTCTTTGGAGCCCTTCCCAACGCTTTCTCATCAAAGTTTTTTTACTTCTCTGTTTGCCATCCTGTGTATGATGATCAACTCATGCACCATGCCTTAAGGCATGCTATATACTCTGCCATAGCAAACAACACTGAAACAGACACATTCATGTTCCTACCATGTTGGGGAGGACGGATGAGTACCAACCCCTATTCCAAACTTCTCAACGCCTACCTCCATATATGTTGCACTCTAGAAACTATCTTCTCATCCAACCTTGACTACGCCACCCCCTCCTTTTGGATCAGCAAGGAAATTTTACTCCCTTGCCACAACTGGAGTATGCAAATAATTGCTGTTAGGAATACAGCAGCACGACTGTGTCTAAATAATCACAATCCCACCTAGGTAAGGCAAACTGGAAGCACAAAAACATCAGTAACGACCCAGTTCTCAATGCCTGCCACCCAAGGACTGAAACAGGTTTCAAGAAGTTCGAAAAACTTCCACTTGATTACCGACACATACATACTCTCAACCACAGTCAAAAATTACTCTTCCCAACAGAATCCAGCCCACACTTAGCCAAAAATGTTCCTGGATGGAAAGAGTGGGCATACACAGATGGTAGCTGCCAAATTCACCAAGGAAAATAAGTGACAGGTGCAGGCACATACCACCCTGCTACCTCTACTCCCAGCTTTGTTGAACCAAATGGTATAGTTACAAACACCATCAACAGAGCTCAACTGGCTGCTATCACAGCCGCCATTCTTCATGGCCACTCCCATATTGCCACTGACAGCCTCTCGTCTCTCCACTAAATCAGGAAGCACAAGTTACACCCTGAGCTTCACCGCCACCACGTACAAGGGGATATCTTAAAGGTACTCATGCAAATTATCCGCAACTCACCAAACCCTGGGCACCTATTCAAAGTCAAATCTCACGCTAGTATTGCTGGTTATGAGTGCGCAGATGCTGTGGCTATATATCAAGCAACCCAAGTCGACACAAATCTTGCAGACACAGGGATACCATGCGCTGGCATTAACTGCAACCCTTTTTATAACGTAACCTGGCTTGATACGGAAGGGATATTCCCTCTGATGCAACATTCTCAAGGCCCTCCAACCTACCTGCCTCAAAGCTAATTTATTTCTCAAATCTCTATGATGCTCTGAAGACACATATGCACTCCAAACATAAACTTAAGTGCAAGCTTGGCCATGCAAACCCTACAACCGTTTACTACTCATATTACAAAGGTTTACTTCCCTTAGCAGCCCACAAAAACATCAGCAACGCTTTCTGGACAGTGTTCAGTCTGTCCTTCAAGATGAAGAATGTCCACTACCGTACAGGTACCCTCTTCAATCAGAAGCATGCTGTTCGATTTAAGACCTTGACCAGTCTTCAATGCCCCTCTGTCATCATTCAGACAGTGCCCTGCACATTCTATCAGGTTGTCAACACCAGATTATCTCTGGTATGCTTACTGAACGCCGCAACATCGCATCTAGACTTATCATGAAAGCTATAGAAGCAGGCTCCTTGGAGGGGTGTTTAGTTCAAATGGATATGGGCAGCAAAGATCAAGTTACAAAGCCTATAAATCCCTGTATAATCTACCAACTTGCTGAACAGAACCGTCCCAGAATGGCTCTTCCCTCGCCAGTTTCCTTTTAAGCAAAGACTTACGACTAGCTGCCCAGATGCTATACTAGTGACTGAGATGCCTACTCTAAAAGCAAAAAAATTACCAGATGCCTACTCTAAAAGCAAAACAATTACCAACCTAGATATGTATTAAGAAGTAGGACAGGGTGCAGAGAAGATAGGGGGCTCTCAGTAACAGCAACAGCCTACCAGCCTTTGTCCAGAGTCCGGAATTCCAGCCAGCTCCCACCCAATCAGAGGCACATCCATCTTGTGGAGGTCAAGTGCTGTGAAGATACCAGGCCTAGGAGCCAGCTTGAAGCCGCCGCCACCAGCACGGCGTGCTCTGTCAACACCTTCGCCGAGCTGCGGCCAATATTAGCCTTCACACTATCCTTTTGGGAGTGGGAGGTACCATCTACAGCCCTTATAGTTCAGAGCTTCTGAAACATTTCGGTCTAGATCCTCAGAAAGTCACCAAGCTTGCTGCAAAACTTCATGCTCATTCGGTTCATAATGCTTATAAACTTGTAAGTACCAGACACGCTCTTGAGAAAACGTTTGCTGGAAATCATCATCAAGACTAGGAATGGGTACTGCTAGTCATCCCCCTGATCCCCACTGACTTCGAAGTCAAGAATTCTTTTGTTTTCTTTGGCGGTGGTCGTACGGTGCTCAGGCCCTAGGTGACTCTTTTTCCTTAAATTGATGTAGGGAGTGCTCCACTGCCTACAAAGTTTTTCTTTCCTTTTCACTGTGTGAAAAGGCAGCAATGCCTGCAAGCTCAGCCCTATGGACAGTATTAATAATGTTGGACCATTGGGATTCACGTGGTGGATTCTGTTGGTGTCAGTTATGTAAGCCTGCTCCAATGATCTGCTGATGGTCACGACAGATGCAGCCATACCAACCTACCAACATTGAGACATGTTAGTGGAGGCGACTTTCCAGAAGATTGACATTCAGTGCATGGACCAAGAAATATTTCGGTGAAAAATTTTAGTCAAAAAATGTATTGTATTTATGTTAAATATAAAGTTTTTATATTTCCTGTTATGGGCGCCTAGTTAGACTTCAAGTCCACCAGCCAAGTTGGTTCAGGTTACAGGCTTTCTAGGCTTCAGCTAAGCTGTCCATGTTCGGCGCAAACAGCTTTGTAAACTAACTTCCCTTTCTGCCAGTCCTTTTCTGTGGAGGCTGTCACGCTGAGAGACTGCTGCATCCAATGTAGACTCTTAGCATGGCCATAACAACCAAACTGACTAAACCGACCTCCGGGTCACAGTGCAGCATAAATCTGCCACTGCATAAATCTGGCGTGACAAGGCCCCTTATTTTTTATGTGCCTTGTCTAGTCGAAAGTCTTTGATTTCCTTCACAAAACAGTCTTTGATTTCCTTCACAAAACAGCCTGGTCAGCCTGGCCATATACCTACAGCATACAGCGCGAGCCAGCTGTGGGTTTGGGGAGGAGCTGGTGGTGCTTGCCAGGGGGTCAGGCATCCAAGTCAAACTTGGGGTAGGGGAGCTTATCCCTTATCCCTTCCAGATCTACCTCCCAACAGGGCGCATTCGAAACCCTGGGGAGCCCTTCCTGCACGCATCATCTGCAGAAGTGGCGCGGCAACTGTGCAAACTGCTGGGCAAGCCCGCACCCCTTCCTG
>LKMJ01000273.1_pt1 | contig 36232 bp, 31 predicted proteins | sample 643391 | NCBI WGS metagenome assembly LKMJ01 (sample SAMN04112250, study PRJNA286221) | soda lake metagenome | biome: soda lake; feature: Kulunda Steppe; material: water; isolation source: sample PL-Br10 brine of Picturesque Lake | place: Russia: Kulunda steppe | collected 2010-07 | reverse complement strand
CCGGTGAGGGCTACGAGCCACTACCCGTCCTCGAGGTTCATCAGATGTTCGGCCGTGCGGGGCGACCGGGACTCGATCCCTACGGTGAGGCGATGCTGGTCGCGACCGGCGTCGACGCCGCCGAGCTCCGGGAGCGCTACATCGGAGCAGAACCAGAACGTGTGGAGTCGAAGCTCGACTCGCGGGAGGCGCTCCGGACCCACGTGCTCGCCACGCTCGCTGGCGGCTTTGCCGAGAACCGGTCCGAGCTCGACGACCTCCTCTCCTCGACGTTTTTCGCCCACCAGCGCGACCCGTCCGAGCTGACCGATCTCGTCGACGAAGTACTCTCGTATCTGGACGCGACTGGAATGGTACGGCGCAACGATGGCCTCTCCGCCACAGACCTCGGCCGACTGGTCTCCCGGGTGTACGTCGATCCGTTGACTGGTGCAGCAGTCGTGGAAGCGCTCGGTACTGCGGCGGCGATGGATCGGGTGACGACGTTGACGGTGCTCGAAATCATCTGTGATACCGAGGACATGAGCACCCAGTACGTCCGGACCGAGGAGGCGGGCCGTCTCAGTGAGTTCGCCATGCGCAACGCCGAGCAGTTCACCAAACCGGTTCACGATTTCGAGGGAAACTTCCAGTCCTGGCTGGCGACGGTCAAGACGGCGCGGATTCTCGACGACTGGATTGCGGGCGTCGATCCCGCCGACCTCGACGAGCGCTACGGCGTTGCACCGGGCGACGTCCGACGGCTGGCTGAGCGCGCCGAATGGCTGCTATCGGCGACGGAGGTAATCGCTGAACACCTCTCGGATGGGACAGGGACTCACCGACCGACGGATCCTGACTCGGACGTAGAGTACGATACTGTACTCGAACGGCTCCAGGAGACGAGGGCGGCGTTGCTCGACGTTACCGCCGAGTGATCGGCGATACGGCTTCAGGGTAGTAGGCCTCGTTCCACGACGAACCGTTCCCACAGTAGCAACGTCGGCGGAAGGACGGTTACCGATAGCAGGAACGAGTAGACGACGCTGATCGACATCAGAATCCCGAATTGACCAAGGATCGGAATGATTGCGAGCATCAACGAGAGCGCCCCGCCGAGTGTCGTCAGCATACTGCCGGCGAGCGCGCCACCGGTTCCCTGAAGCGTCGTCACCAGCGAGTCGAAGCCGTCCTTCCCGGCGTTGAACTCGTCGATAAAGCGATGGGTAACGTGAACCGAGTAGGCGACGCCAACGCCGATCGTGATCGAGAGAACCGTTGCCGTCATCGCGTTGAACGGAATCCCGAGCAGGGGCATCGTCCCGACCAGCATGGCCACGGTCACCGCGATTGGGACCATATTTGCGAGTCCCAGAGTGGCATATCCCTCGAGAACCCGGTAGATCACCATCAGGAAGACAGCGGTAAGCGTCAGTGCAAGCACGAGGCTGGTGATCGCCGACTCGAAGATCACGTCTGCGACACCCTGGAAGATGATGATCTCGCCTGTCGGGGTCGCCTGAAATCGGTAATCGTCCGACATCGCTTCCATATCCGACCTGATATCGGCGTCGTCCGCCCCCGACTCGACGGAGTAGACTACTTTTGTGTATCGTCTATCGTCGGTCAGGAAATCGTCGGTACGGTCCCCGGCCTCGGACTGTTCGAGGGCATCGTAGACTTCGCCGAGGTTCCGGTCCGGGATTCCGTTCCCGGTGACGTCCTTGCGATCGACCAGTGCGGCAAACTCCTCGTCTTCTTCGGCCTGGCTCTCGATAACCGTGATGATACTTTCCGAATCGGCCTGTCCACCATCCGAGATCACCGTTCCTGGGGGATCACCACCGGCTCGATTGATAGACTCCAGGGCATAGTCCGTCTCCATCGGCCCTTCCACGTAGACCGTCACCTCGTCGTCCTCGCCGGACTCGAAGTTATCCGCCAGGAAGTTGATCGTCTCGGTGAAGGTGTACTCGGAGGGGGCGAGGGGACCGGGGGCGTTCGTGACGTAACCCGGGAGCTCCTCGGGTGGGAGGAAATCTTCGTCGTCGAAGGTCGTGTCGACGCCCGTCGCGAGTGCACCGGCGCCGGCTGTGACGAGTAACGCCCCGATCAGGACGGCAATCGGCGCTCGTCGTCCGACCGTTGCACCGATAGGTAGTACCCGGCCGAGCAGGGATCCGTCCGATCCAAGGGGGGCAGTACCGAACTCCGGGATCCGCGTTCCGTCGCGGGCCCGATCCAGCAGCACCTTCGCTGCGGGCATGAACAGGCCGAACACGAGGAAGGTAAACACCACGCCGATGCTCGCAACGATCCCGAAATCCCTGATCGGACCGAGATCACTCACGACGTTCGCGCCGAACCCGATTACCGTCGTTCCGGCGACGATGAAGAAGGCGATCAGTAGCTGGTCAGTCGCTGCACTCATCCCCTCGCTGACACCTGAGCCCGCGACCCGTTCCTCCCGGTAGCGGTTCACCGAATGAATCCCGAAGTCGACGCCGATCGCTAGCAACAGTGGTGGCACCGCGATCATCATTTCCGAGAAGGGGATCCCGACGAGCCCGGTGAACCCGAACGTCCAGATAACGGTGATTCCGAGCGCAGCGAGCCCCAACAGCAGGTCGATCGGGTCGCGATAGGCGACGGCCAGAAACAGCAATATCAGGAGCACGACCGCCGGAACGACGATTGCCAGCGAGTCACTGATAACGGTCTCGAACTCCTCTTCGATGAGACCGCCACTGAAGACGGTGAACTCACCGTCGACGGCCGAGGCAGCGCGCTCGGCTCGATCCTGCGCATTGCTCTCGTCGACGCTTCCATCGAACTCGACGACGGTCAGTGTGGCGCTTGCCTCTCCGCTCGATTCGCTGTAATCCTCACTCGCGAGCTCGGCCAGACCGTCCTCTTCGGCCAGCAACTGTCGGGTTGTGGTCCGCACTTCGTGATCGGGTGTCGATTCGATGACGGCACGCTGTGCGCTCGGCGTCGTCGCCGACGGTTCGATGGTCTGTGCGACGGCTCCAGCAATCGAGCTCGTCCCCTCGATGTCGAGCTGGGGGTCGGATTCCAGCTCGGCCTGCACGGCGAGGTTCCGTTCTAACCCCGTCGGAGTCAGCGCGCCCTGGCTTCGCTGAATGAGCTGGACTGACGACGTATCGTCTGCAAACGCCGGGCTGAAGCGTTCGTCGACTTCGTCCTGTGCGTCCTGTGCTGGTACCCCTTCGGCGAACTCGTCGGTGCCCTCTTCGCTCTCGATCGCACCTAGTCCGGTTGCAAAAACGGCTGTGACGAGGAGAAAGGCGAGTACGACCGTTCCGGGACGCTCAGTTATGAGAGTCCCGATGCGGCCCATACCACGTTCGAGAGCGGAGTCGCCCATGTTACTCGTCGGGGTCGTTGTTTGGCAGTCGAGTCCTGATCCCGTCGCGGTACCGCCAGGCTACTGCACCGACACCGGCGGTGAGCACGAGGCTCGCCAGGAGTCCGATGCGTAGCCAGTTGGTCTCCCCTTCGACTGCCGTTATGGGAATCCGGTACGTGTCCGACAGCCGCGTATCACCGTCGGCATCGTCGAACTGGAAGTCCACACGTACCGGGTACGTCTTCTCGCTGGCCGAGCCGTCGACATCGATCTCGAACGTTATCGTTTCACTGTCCCCGTCGTCGAGGCGCTCGATGAACGCCTCGTCGTCGCTGCTGTCGATCGGATCGTTGGTGAACAGCTTCGCCTGGACGTCGGTTACATCCTCGCCGAACGTGTTGGTGACGGTGAGTTCGAGGGTTCCGCTCTCGTCGATCTCGAACGTTCCGTCCGTCGCTTCGACGGCAAACTCCTCGCGTTCCTCTCCGATCGTGACTGGCGCGTCAAGTGTTCGACTCGTCCGAATGTCGTCGTCGGCGTTTCTGTATCTCACCTCCATTGGCAGGATCCGATCTCCCGCTGTCGCATCCGCGCTGGCATCGATTCGGAACTCGAACTGAGCTGTCTCACCGGGTTTGAGGTCACCGACGAAGCTCGTCTCCTCGCGTGGAGACACCGTCTCCGAGTCACCGGTATCGAGTACGTCGATATCGTCCGAAGGGTCCTCGCTGAACTGGACGACGGCGTTCCGTACCGTCTCGTTGCCCTCGTTTTTCACCGTCCCGTTGACGAAGCCATCATCGTCGACGCGGACGGTGCTCTCCACGTCATCCAGCACGAAGCGTTGTTCCTCGACGACGTCTGCACCGAGGACCATCTCTCTGGACGTTCGATCGACGCCGCGGTCGTCACGGAACTCGACGTCTGCCCTGATCGCGTTCTCTTGCGGGAGGGCGTCCTCGTCGACCCGTACCTTCAGATCGATCTCACGGGTCTCGTTTTGCTCCCAGTCCCCGACGTAGACTTCACTGGCGACAGTCGCTGGATCACCCTCACCGTCGTCGGGGACTCCCGATAGCTCACCGTCCGGAACTTCCGGGAAGGCCTCTACGTTGGGGTCCTGCGCCTGAAATCCGACGACAGCGTCGCTTGCGTTCTCGGCACCGGTATTCGTAATCTCCGCCGTCGCCGTCCGGGTGTCGCCCACACGGAACTCGCTGACGTCGATTTCGCCCTCGAAGCGCGCCTGCTCGTCGACGCGGATCTCGAGGGACTTCTCTTCGGTGACCGTCCGCTCGTCGTCTGGACCGTCGTCGTCGTCCACGGCGGGCGTGTACGTGTACGTCACGTTTACTGGTAGCTCGTACGTTCCGGCCTCGGCGGTCTGATCCACGTCGATGTCGAACGACACCGACTGGATGGCGTCCTGTGGCATATTGGACAGGGGCTGCTCGTTCGTCCTGATGTCCACCGGAACGTCCTCGTCATCGCCCAGCTCGACGCTGACGTTTCTGGCGGTCGTTACGTCATCGTCGGCACCAGGGGGGCCATCGTCATCGTCGACGCTGCCCTGATTCTGCAGATCGACCGTGACTGTTTCTGACTCTCCGGGTTCCACGAACGGGTCTGGCGTGTACACCTCAATATCGGGACTACCGGTCGTCTCGTCTGCAACTGCCAGCCCCACGAGAACGACTCCGGCGAGAAACAGCACGAGTAATCCAGCCCTAACCCTGTTCATACCGGTACTGATAGAGGGGTAGACAAGTACCTTTTGGATCGAAACCACAACACTGTTGTTTCTAACCGTGTTGCGTAGAGTATGGGCGAGCACGTCGCGGAGAAGCTTGCGGATCTCGGACTATCGAACTACGAGGCTCAGGCCTTTCAGGCACTGATAGAGAAAGGGCCGATGACAGCCGACGAGGTAGCCGCGGCCGCCGAGCTACCGAAAGGCCGGATTTATGATGTCCTTAACTCGCTGTCGAAACGCTCTGTCGTTCGTCACGATGACTCACGTCCGCGCACATACGTCCCTGCGTCGCCGGAACATGCCGTCTCACAGCTACTCGATGCCCGGCTGGAGGACCTCGACGAACGCCGTCGCCGATTCGAGAGGACCGCCGAGGAGCTTGAAACGGCGATGCGATCACAGGAGACCGACCGACCAACGCAGTCGTTCGCCACGAGCGCCTTTCGGCACGAAGATGCTATCGAGTTGCTAGACGAGCGCCTCGGAACTGCAACCGAGTGCGTCTCCATCGCAGCAGGGACGATCGACGAGGGGCCCGAAACCCGGGACACGCTCACCGAGCGCCTTCGATCGCTGTTACACGACGGTATCACGGTCAAACTCCTCGTTCACGAGCACACCGAGCTAGAATACGATACTGAGCTGGCCGACGCAGGGCTCGCGATCCGGCGCAGTCCGGTCGTCCCCGACCAGCGGTTCATCCTGATCGATGGTGAGGAGGTCTGTCTCGAAGTCGTTCACCCGATCACCCCAAACGAGCTGCTCTCGGTCGTCGACTTCAGAAGCGACCAGGTGGCGACCGAACTCGTCGACACGTTCGACGAACTCTGGGCGGATGCCACGCCGGCTGAACCGTAGCTCACTCCCGGTCCAGATACTCCTGCTGGACCGCTACGATCTCGCTCGAATCTTCACAGTCGGCATACCGGCGTAGCGGTTCCTCGTTCATCACCAGAAACGTCTCGCCCCATCTGAACTTCGATAGAATCCGACTGGCATGCTCTCGGTCCCCCAGAATACATAACCCGGCCGCCAGTGCTTCAACCGTCGTCAACTGGAACGGCTTTCCGTAATTGACCGGGTTCGCCGCGACGAGGAAGGGCAGGGCACGGTGTTCGCCGTCGACGCTGAACTGTGCCTCGCGGGCGCTCTCCCAGGAGCAATCGAGTGCGACTAGTCGGTCACTCACCGTCGCGTCGGCCGGTGACAGTGCCTGCTCGGCGTGCGGGTTCAACACGACGCCGTACGGTGTTTCCCGATCGGTGCTGTGCAAGGTCGCCAGCTCGAACCGAGAGAGTTTCTTCGCAGTACACTTGTCGGGATCGTCGTCACCCTCGTACCTGACGTGGAGGTTCACTGTTCGGCGGTACGGGACCACTCACAAAAAACGCCGCGTTCGTCAGGACGAACTTTTGTGTACACCTGCTCCCAAGTCCGGTCATGCGCGCCGACGACGACGGACATTACGACGACGCCATCGCCTCCCTCGCCGATCGAAACTACACTGCGGCCGGGGATGCCTACACCCGTGCGGGACGTCGGGTACTCTCCGGTCCGCGAGCGAACAGTAGCCCATTCGATGACGACGAACACGGCTGGGTCGGAATCGGACTCAGCTATCTCTGCACGGCGTCGATCTGCTATCGTGTTGCCGGACAGCAAGCCCGTGCGACCCACCGTGCAGTCGAAGGTGTCGCCGTCAGCCGTGATCTGGCCGCGGTCACTGACCGCGTCGTCCAGCGGGCCTGCTTCGAGGAGCTCATCGCCGATCTCCACGTTGCTGGCGACCTGAACGGGGTGGACGAGGCCTACGATGACGCCGTCACGGCCTATCAGGACGCCGGCGCGGGGATCACCGATCCACAGCGGTGGGCGACGACTCCTCTGTTCGAGGCCGCCGCGACGCCGCTCACGCAGGTTGCCAGAAGCCTCGCCGACGGCGAGATTGCCATCGAGTGGGAGCAGTTACACGGCTCCGATCCTGCAGATCAAGCTGCCTTCCTCGCGGAACGTGCCCGCTACAAACGCCGCCGCTTTCCGTCGTTGCTGGACCGTGTCGTCGAGGGTGGCTATCTTGCCGCCCCGCGAGGGTCGACCGAATACGACACGGATCACCACTACTGTCCGAACTGCGAGTCGACGAGCGTCAACTGGATCGGTGATGACGTGCTCTGTCTGCGGTGTTCGAGCGTCGCCCGCCCACAGTGAGCCGCTATGCCCTCGCGTCACTTTTCTTATAAAAGGACTGATATTTCGATTCCTAGTCCCGGTGGCTCAACTACTCGTTGCGGCGATTCAACTCCTCACATTCGATCGATCGTCGGTCAGAACTGCCGGGTACTCACTCACTTCGTTCGTGACATTGACGCAGGAATGCGCCGAGAGACACTCTGTTCGTCTCTCGAACATGGCTTCGCGGTGCTCAGCCATGCGCCGGCCGGGAATTGAACCCGGGCTATGAGCTTGGGAAGCTCATGTCCTACCACTAGACCACCGGCGCATTCGGGTTGCTGCATCCCGATTTATGCGGTGGCGATTCTTAAACACTGCTGATTCAGCTCCCGTCATCGTCTCCGACAATTCAGCTTGACAAATATTGAACTGTGCGTATGTTTATTGATAGCTCTACAATAATATAATGGTCTTAAACGCTTTTTGCTGAACATACGTCTATTTCGACAAAGTTAACTGACAACGATTCTCAAAGCAGTTGTTCACTGTATGATACTCGGGGTACCGAACGAGTCAGTTGCAGACGAAACGCGGGCGGCCCTCATTCCGCCGGTAGCCGACGCCCTCGTGGACGACGGCCACGAGGTGTTGATCAGCTCCGGAGTTGGTACTGGGGCTGGCTGGAGTGACGAGTCGTATCGAGCGGTCGGTTGTGACGTTGTCGACGACGAGGACGTCTTCGAGCGATCGGATGTCGTGTTCCACGTCCGCGGGCTCGGGGCGACGCCCGACGACGATCTCCCACCGTACCGGGAGGGGCAGGTGGTGATCGGGTTGCTCGGTCCGTACGAACTCGACGCGGAACTCGACGAGCTAGCCTCTCGAGGAGTCGACGTGTTCGCTCTCGAGCTGATCCCGCGCATCAGCCGGGCACAGAGTATGGACGCAGTCTCCTCGATGGACAGCGTCAGCGGCTACAAGGCCACGATGATCGCCGCCGAGGCCCTGCCGAAACTGTTCCCCATGGAAATGACTGCAGCCGGGACCATCCAGCCTGCAGAAGTGTTCGTCCTCGGGGCCGGAGTTGCGGGACTGAAGGCGATTTCGACCGCCGAACGGCTCGGAGCCAACGCGACTGCAAACGATGTCCGGCCGGAGGTCCGCGAGGAAGTCGAAAGCCTCGGCGCGGAGTTCGTCGAGGTCGGCGCGGAGACCGATTCGATGTCCGACGAGGAAGGATACGCGACAGAACAGGAGAAAGATTTCGCCCAGCAACAGCAAGAGACACTGATGAGCGTTGTCCCGGACTCGGACGTCCTCATCACGACGGCAGCGATTCCCGGCCGGCCGGCCCCCCAGCCGATCTCAACCGAGATGATCGAGCGGATGGATCCGGGCTCCGTGGTTGTCGATCTTGCCGCGGAGAGCGGCGGTAACTGCGAACCATCTCGACCCGGTGAAACCGTCGTCCACGACGGCGTCGAGATCTACGGGCCGACCAACTTGGCCGCGACTGTCCCCCAGACCGCGAGCAAACTGTACGCGAACAACCTGCGGAACTTCCTTGATCTGCTCACGGGCGAGGATGGGCTGACGATCGATCTCGACGACGAGATCATCGACGCAACGCTGCTAACCCACGACGGCGAGGTTCGAGCGCCGCACCGCGAGGACGGGGAGGGCTCGGACGAAGACGGACAGAGTGACGAGACTGCCGACGCATCCAACGGAGGTGAGGCCTGATGTCGCTGATCCAGAACCTGACGCTGTTCGTGCTGGCGGCGTTCCTCGGATACGAGATTATCAACAAGATCCCGACCAATCTCCATACGCCGCTGATGTCCGGTGCGAATGCGATTACCGGGATCACGCTCGTTGGGGCAGTGGTCGTGGCTGGCTCCGGCGATACGATGCTGGCGACAGCGCTTGGGTTCGTTGCAGTCGTTATGGCAACGATCAACGTCGTCGGTGGCTATCTGGTTAGCCACTTCATGCTCGCTGATTTCCGCGGAGGTGACCGATGATGCTTGCTGCATTGCCGGAATCGACGCTCGCGCTCGCCTATCTGTTCGCTTCGATACTGTTCATTCAGGGCCTGCGGGATATGACCCATCCCCGGACGGCGATGCGTGGCAACCTCATCTCCGCTGGCGGGATGTTCGTTGCCGTCGTCGTCACGGTCCTGTGGTTCGAGATCATTGACCCGCTGGTGCTCTTTAGCGCCTTGCTCGTCGGCACCGCCGTCGGAACGATCCTCGCCGTCAGAGTCGAGCGGACCGAAATGCCACAGCTCGTCGGTCTGTTCAACGGGTTCGGCGGTGGTGCGTCTGCCGTGGTTGCCGGCGCGGAACTCGTTGAACTCGGCTCGACCGACGCGATTCCGGTCGATGTGGGTGTCGCAGCAGTCTTCTCCGGCATCGTCGGCTCGGTTACCCTCTTCGGTAGTCTGGTCGCGGCCGGAAAGCTCCACGGGCTCATCACTACCTCTGCGATCCGATACGATGGTGAGCAGGTGATGAAAGCCCTCGTCCTGCTCGTCGCGCTGGTGTTTGGCGGCTACCTCGTTGCAAGCCCCGACCTGTTCGCTGCGCAACTCCATGCCGACTGGATACCACCGTACTGGCTGCTGGTGCTCGCTGCCGCCGTGCTCGGAATCCTCCTTGTGATTCCGATCGGCGGCGCTGATATGCCGGTCGTCATCGCACTGTTGAACGCTTACTCGGGACTCGCCGCTGCCGGGACCGGTTTCGTACTGGACAACAGCGCGCTGATCATCGCAGGGACGCTCGTTGGCGCAGCAGGGATGATCCTCACTGTCATTATGTGTGAGTCCATGAACCGGTCGCTCACGAACGTCCTGTTCGGCGGGTTCGGCGAGGAGCCGGATCAGGAAGCGATGGACGACATCTACGACGGCAACATCACCGAGACGTCCCCCGAGGAGGTCGAGATGTTGCTGGACACCGCCCAGCGGGTCGTCATCGTTCCCGGCTACGGGATGGCAGTCGCGCAGGCCCAGCACGCGGTCGCGGAGCTCGCCGAGCTGCTCGACGAGAACGACGTCGACGTCGAGTTCGGCATTCATCCGGTCGCGGGACGGATGCCCGGCCACATGAACGCGCTACTGGCGGAAGCTGATGTCCCGTACGACAAGATGCGGGAGCTCGAGGAGGTCAATCCGACCTTCTCCCAGACTGACGTCGTCATCGTGACCGGCGCGAACGACGTCGTCAATCCGAAGGCAAACACCGACGAGTCGAGCCCGATCGCCGGGATGCCCGTCCTCAACGTCTCCGATGCACGGTCGGTGATCGTGAACAAGCGAAGCCTCAGTCCTGGTTTCTCCGGAATCCCGAACCCACTGTTCGCGAAGGACAACACGAGCATGCTGTTTGGCGACGCGAAGGGCTCGATGCAGGAGCTAGTCAACGCATACAAGGAGAACCACTAGCTTTCTTTCTCTATCGTCTACCGTCCCGGCATACCGTCGCCAATTGTCGATCTTCCGGACAGAATATGTTCCATAGATTGCACGAACCGAGTGATTCTTACACGTGTGAACAAATGACTTACTATGGTCGATCTTCGGTTTTCGGATGTCGAACTCGCGGAACGGAGAGAGCATATCACGGGGTTCATCGAGGAGACGGTTGCCGACGCGGGGGCCGACGGCGCGGTGCTGGGGCTGTCAGGAGGGATCGACAGCACGACGGTCGCACACCTCGCGGTGGAAGCGCTTGGCAACGATGGCCTCAAGGGGCTCGTGATGCCCGGAGAGGTCAGTCACGAAGCCAATATGAGCGATGCGGAACGGGTCGCCGAGATGCTCGACATCGAGTACGAGGTAATCGAGATCCAGCCGATTATCGACCAGCTCGTCGCGGGGTATCCCGAGGCCGAGGGCGACGACCTCGCGGTCGGTAACGCTCGCGCGCGGACTCGCGGCGTCCTGAACTATCTGGTCGGGAACCACGAGAACCGGCTCGTGCTGGGGACGGGCAACCGGAGCGAAGCACAGGTGGGTTACTACACGAAATACGGCGATGGAGCGGTGGACTGCCATCCGATCGGCAACCTATACAAGGTGCAGGTTCGCCAGCTAGCACGCGACCTCGGCGTTCCCGAGGATCTGGTCGACAAAACTCCGACGGCAGGTCTCTGGAGCGAGCAGACCGACGAAGAGGAGATGGGGATCGCGTACGACACGCTTGATCCGATCCTCGCACTGCACGTCGACGGTGCGCTTTCTGCCAGCGCCACTGCGGCAACCCTCGATGTCGATGTCAGTACTGTCGAAGAAGTACGAGGGATGTACGAACGGAGTGCACACAAGCGCTCGATGCCGCCCGCGCCGCCCGCCCTCGACTGAGCTGGCTTAGCTTCCGTCGTCGTTTCTTCGCTTGCGCTCTCTCACCAGTTCCGCGAAGGCGTCCGCCTCTCGACGTTCCTGCTCGGCCTTGCTCGCGGTGTCTCGAAGTCGCTCTTTGAGTACCGCGAGCGCCGCTGGATCGTTGCCAGCAATCTCGTGGGAAACCGCCTCAGGTTGCTCGACGATCCGCGAGACGAGTCCGATCCGGCGTGCTTCTTCGGCGGAGAGGTCGCGACCGCTCACCGAGAACTCCATCGCATCCCCGAGGCCGACGATCTCGGGCAGGCGGACGGTCCCTCCCCACGCTCCGAACAGGCCGAAGGTGACGCCTGGTTCGCCGAACGTGGCTGTGGGTGTTGCGACCCGGACGTCACACGCGAGCGCGAGTTCGACGCCGCCGCCGCGGGCCGCGCCGTCGATCCCGGCGACGACGATCGCATCTGCTGTCTCGATCGCCTGTGCGACCCGCTGGCCGCGTGCCGAAAAGTCCCGCGCCGCATCGGCATCCTCCAGCGCGTCGACCGCATCGAGATCGGCCCCCGCACAGAACGCCGTGCCCGCGCCGTGGAGGTACACCACCGGTTCATCGGCATCCGCGATTGCGGTTTCGAGCTGATCGAGACCATCTGGTGTCAACGCATTACGTCGGTCTGGGCGCGACAACGTCACTACCCGAACCCGCTCGTCGACGCGCTGGTCGATCATGTACTGAGTGTAGTCAGCCTGCCTGTAAGTTCTGCCGCCATGGGCACCGATGGGCACAAACTCCTTGTGGATTCGGCAGACAGATCTGACAGTAATGGACGCGGATGCAACGCTACTCGACGACCTTTCCGGCTTCGAGTTCGAGGACGTGATGGTCGAGGTCTTCCGGAAGATGGGCTATCGGAACGTTCGGCAGGCCGAACGCGTCGCCGACAAAGGGCGTGACATCTTGATGGAAGAACCACGAGAGAACGGGCCGCCGACCGCAGTCGTCGTCGAGTGCAAACACACCGATACCGTGGGGCGACCGGTCGTCCAGAAACTCCACTCCGCGGTACAGACGTACGACCATCCGGGACCGAAGCGTGGGATGGTCGCGACGACGGGACGGTTCACCCGACCCGCCGAGGAGTACGCCGCACGTGTCGGCCGCGAACCCGGATCGACGGCGATCGAACTGTTCGACGGCGCGAAACTCCGCGAGGTCGGCGAGGAGATCGGGATGGACCTCTACAGCGGCCGGATAGAAATCGTCTGTGAGGAGACGCTCTCACCCCCACGGGATCAGGATGCGGTCGCCGAACAGCTCCGCGCTGCAGCGGGAGATGTCGACAATCTCGATCCTGAACGCGTCAGCCCTTCGACGGTCGAGCTAACCTTGCTTCCGGTCGTCTACGCCGATACGCACGTCGACGCCGTTTTTGAGACCTCGGTTGGGGTTGTTCACCGGGTTGACGAACGCGATGCTCTCTCCATCCTCGCAGACCGTGACGGCCCGCACCCGCTCGACGACGAGGTCAGGCTGCTCGTCGCCCGAAATGCCGACCATACCGAGACTGTTGCTCTTGAACGATATCGAGGCCAGTTTGATGCCGTCGATACGGAGCGGTTCGGCCGCACGGAAGCAGAGTACCGTGACTGGATCACGGAAGTGCAGTGCGATCGGTTCGAGACAACGGTTCGGTATACCGGGGACAACAACGTCACGTACACGAAGAGCTGTCGTCCCCGGGAGTCGGACGTTTCGATCGACTCGCTTCGCCCCATCTACGTTCCGGGGATCGATGCGCGGTTCGAACTCGGCGAGTACGCCTACGAACACGGCTATTTCACTGCGGGCCGTGACTCCGTCGTCGCAAACGAGGCGTTCGAGGACTGTGTTCACTGTGGTGGAGATGGCTCGCTCACCTACTGTGCCAACTGCGGTAGCGTCAATTGTGACGATCACATCCAGACGGAACGGGTAGAGGGCAACCCGGTCTGTACAGGCTGTGCGGTCACCGAATCGTTCATGTTCAAGCGAAAGTACTTCTACGACCAGGAGAACCTCGAACGATTTCGTGCCAAGTACGACGCGATGCCGTTCTATCGCAAAGCGATGGAGAATCCTACGCTCGCTGGGGCGGCCGTCCTCGTAGCCTGTCTCCTCCTTTTCGCTCTGCTCGCTTTCGTCATCTGAGGCCGAGCCCGTATGCGATCTCTCACAGGTCCTCGCAGGCGGACTTTCCAAAGGTCTTTGCCCTTCCTCTCCCTAGTCCGGCGTGATGGATGAGGCCGTGCGGACTCGGCAGGCAGCACACGACGCAGTCGCGGATATCGAGCCGACTACTCTCCGCAAACTTCTCGACGACCGCCTCGACGACGCCTCCATGGCTCCCGGAGCGCTCACCCTCTCCAGTGCACGGTCGATCGACGGCTCGGCGACAGCCAGCTCCGTCGCCGAACGCGGTGCTGGCGTCCAGTTGATCTACGAGGGGTTGCGCCTGACCCGGACGCTCGCCCAGGAACAGCCCTGGGCGACGCGCGACCCGGACGATCACACCGAACCGAACCTCGAAATCCTCGCCGCCGACGTCCTCGTCTCACGGGGCTTTTATCTGCTCGCCCGGACCGAGGCCGCCGACAAGGCCGTCGAGACCGTCCGGGCGTTCGGCCGCGACCAGACGCTCCGCCGAAGCGCCGAAAGCGCCGACGCCGCCGCCTCGCTGGATCGCTCGCTCGAACGGAACGTCTTCGAGCTGGCAGTGATCGCGGGCGCGACCGCGGGCGATAGCCCATGGCCGACTGCGGAGGCAGGGCTGGTCCCGACGAGGCTCCTTGACCTCGCAAACGAACTTGGGGCGGCCGATACACCACTTCCCCCTGCAGCCGAGCTATTACCCAGCGATCTCGACACCATGCTTGGATCGCGCTCGTCCGATGGCACTGACGATCACGTCCAGCAGTCGGCGACCGATCACTGATTCGGGACGGCGTCCCGCGGTATCCGGGAATCGAAACGCATAAAGTCGGATCCCGATAATCGAAGGATGCACCCGTGCCTGGGTAGCTTAGCGGTAAAGCGCGTCCTTGGTAAGGACGAGAGCCCGGGTTCAAATCCCGGCCTAGGCTTTCTGCGAGGAACGAACGGTGATCAACAGAACGAGTGGTCACACGAGATGCCCTCGCTTCCGCCACTCGGCTCGGATTGTCACCGGTTGTGTCCGAGGAGTCCGGGTCGGCCGTCGATCCGCGTGACCGCAACAAAAATCTCACCTGCCGAAACGGATATATACACCAACCTTGTTACCCTGTCACAGTATGGGGGATCCGAACAAGTACACCGAGATGGTGCTCGACGGACGGGAGTACGAACTCATCCGGGCGCAACACGGACTCCTGAGCCGCTGGTCGATCGCCCAGAAAGTCCGTGGCTGTAGCTACCTGCTGTTTGCGGCGTCGGCGACCGTACCGATAATGGTGTTTCTTCCTCCAGCAGTTTCACAGACCTACTTTGGCGGGAACCCGGCCTTCTCTCCGGTGGCGTTTTCCGCACTGCTGTTGCTCAGTGTGGCGTGTCTCCTCGTCTCGGCTGGCGGTCTCGGTGTAGTCTCGGCGTATCGGTCGTCGCTCGGAGAGGTTTCGGAGAGTCAGGCGTGGTCGCTGGTCGGATTTGAGGATATCTTCTCCGGATTCGGATTCGTCACCGGCCTGCTCGGCGTCGTCGCGACGCTGGTGCTCGCGGGACTGGGCCATGCCGGTCTCGGGGCGATCGAAAGTCTGGGGGCCTCGGGGGTTCACCCGTACCACGACGAGTTCTTCCTCAGCATGACGGTACTGACCGCGGGCGGGGTCGCTTTCTGTACAGGGACGAACGTCTTCGTGGTGGGCACCTTCCTCGAACGGCTGGAGTGATGCGTTCGCCGGAGACCAAAACGGTATGTCGATTCGGCCACGGATAACGCACGAGTGACCCGAACCTACTCGCAGGAGCGTTATCTCGCGGCGAAACGGACGATCGACGACCGGTCGCTGAACCGGCACGTGCTGGAAGAACTGGAACCGATACTTGCGGATGCGTCCGAGGTCGTCGAGATCGGTGCTGGTATCGGTACGATGCTCCAGCGCCTCCTCGACTGGGGGCTGCTCCCTGACCGGCTTACGTACACGTTAGTCGATGTCGACGGGGCGTCGATCGCCGCCGCGAAAGAACGGCTCCCCGACTGGGCGGCGTCGGAAGGCTATACTGTCTCCCAAGACAGCGGAATTACTCTCCGTCGCAACGATCAGGAAATCAGGATTGAGACCGCGGTGATGGACGCTGCGGACTATCTTTCGACAGAGACACCGGATCTGGTTATCGGATCTGCGCTTCTCGACCTGCTGGATTCGGCGGAGGTCGACGAGCTATTCGACCGTCTCCCAGCGGGCTGTCACTGTTATTTTCCGATCACCTTCGACGGCGGGACGACGTTCCAGCCGACTGTCTTCCCGTCGTTCGACGATCACGTCGTCGAGCGATACCACGAGGATATGATCCGCCGCGAGAACCCGGGTGATCCACACGCTGGCCAGCACTTGCTCTCACGTGCGGCAAACGATCACACATTGATCGCCGCAGGGGCATCCGACTGGGTCGTCGCTCCCACCGAGAACGGATACCAGGCCGATGAAGCGTATTTCCTGCATCACATTGTCGATACGGTGGCCTCGGCTCTTGTTGACGATCCGGCGGTCGACGGCGACCGACTGGTGCGCTGGGAAGATCACCGACACGAGCAGATCCTTCGGGACGAACTCGTCTACGTCGCTCACCAGTTAGACGTCTTGCTCACCGTCTGATTGCTTGCCGAGGAACGCTCGAATATCGCTCATTGATTCGTCCCACGTCGGATGCTGTCTCGCTGTCACGAGAGCTCGTTTGCCTAGCTGGGCAAGTCTCCCGCGCTGGTCGTCGAGTTCCTGCAAGTGTGTGGTGATTCCAGCCTCGTCGCCTGGCTCTACCACGAACCCGTTGTGGCCATGCTCGACGAATTCGCCTGCGCCGCCGACGCTCCCGGCAATCGGGACGACGCCGTACTCCATCGCTTCCAGATAGACCATACCGAACGCCTCGTAGCGCGAGGGCACACAGCAGACGTGGCTCCGTTCGAGAATGGCCTCCAACCCGGGTGGTTCGATCTTTCCTGTGAACTCCACCCGATCGTCGATTCCGTACTCGCTGGCCGCCATGACGACTGACGCGGCGTAGTCGGGATCGGCGTCGTGGCTCCCGACGACGGTCAGTTCCCAGTCCCGCTCCGGGTGGCCGCGCGCGATGGCGGCCAGAAGCGTTTTGGGGTCCTTGCGGGGAACCACGTTCCCGAGGTAGACGACACGGAGCGGCCCGGTTACCGCTCGTTTCCTGACACGCTCCGGCGTGACCGCAGCTCCCTCGGTTCGCCCGGCCGGGGGCGCAACGAGAGTGGGCTTTCGGCCCAGTTCGGCCGCCAGCTCGCACGCACGGGTCCGGCTGAACTGGCTCGTACTGATCGCGGCGTCGACTGATTCGAGGTATCGCCGCTCAAACGGCCGAAACGTCGGGCCGAACCGTTCGGTCGGATCGTCCGATCGAAGATGGTGGATGAGCGTGACGATCGCTCCCGGCTTCTCAAGTTGGTGATTCTGTCGCCACAACGACGGATGGCAGAGCCCGTCCTGTACGAGCACGTCGACGGATCGGTCGAGTTTCGCCCGGATCGACGGGGAGACGCCGTCGACGAGTCCACGCGGATACGAGCGCCACGGAAGCGAGATCACGTCGACGGTGTCGCCCTGCTCCCGGAGATACGAGACGAGCTGTCGGTCGTACCGAAAGCCACCGGAAGTCGCGTTCAGATCCCCGTAGATCACCAGCCCGACGTGCATCGTCGTCTCGCTCACGCTCGTACTCAGAGCGTTCGCTCGTGGGTGACAGTCGCGATATCGTCTTCCTGTAGTCCGACTTCAAAACGCGTCGCCGTCTCGGGCTGCAGGCGTGCGAGCAGGCTATCGCCGAAGATCCGGGCGAAGTGTTCGGCGCTTGGATTTCGACCCTCGAACGCCGGTAACTCGTTGAGTGTCTCGTCGCGGAATTCCGCGACCGTCGCTTCCAGTGCCTCGATGACGGCGTCGATATCGACGAGGTAGCCGTACTCGTTTAGCTCCGGTCCCTCGAACGTCACCTCCACTGTGAAGTGATGCGAATGGAGGGCTCCTTCCGGTCCCGGATCGGGAACTGTCAGCCAGTGCTGAGCGACGAATGATCGGGTGGCAGATACAGTGTACATAACTGTCCCTTTGACTGCGTGTGCTTAAATTCGTGGCTCGCTGTCGTTACTGCGCTCCGTCGAGTCGCCCGGAGACCACCAGCCAGTCCCGCGTAAAGTTCACCAGAAATGGGACTAGCACGATCCACGCCAGCAGCCGTGAGAGTGACACGCCGGGGACCGGCAACAGCGCAAGGCAGATAACGACCATCGCGGCTCCTCCGAGTGCACGCCGGAGGTCGCTCGGGTCGAGATCGTACACGTTGCGGCCGCGTCGTCGACGGTACTTGATCCCGGCGACGAAGGCGTACCGAGCGACGCCGACGACGACGAAAATCACCGGGGCGACGCCGTACCGGACCGCGAGGACGGCCCCCACGAGGACAGTGAGCGAGTCGATCTCGACGTCGAGACGTTCCCCTCGTTTCGATTCGCAGTCCAACCAGCGGGCAATGGCCCCGTCGGCGGCGTCTACCGCGGCGGCGAGCGCGAACAGGATGCCGGGAACCCACGTGACCAGCCCGTCCGGTGAGGGTACGAACAAGAACCCGGTCAGCAGGACCAGTGCACCTCCTCTGGCGATCGTCACCCAGGTGGCAGCCGTGATCCGCTCCGGACCGACCTCGGTTCGAGCGAGCTGAAATGCTCGCCATGTCGTCGTTACCACGACGGCGAACCCGACGAGGGCCCCGAGTAGGTATGGATTCGGCGGGCCACTCTCCCACGCGAGTGCGAGTCCGCTCCCGCCGACGACCGCGAGAAGGGCCGTGGCTCCCGCGGCAGCCGTCCAGTGGTGACGACGGGCGGTCACGTCAGCCGATTGCTCTGCGGTCATCCCACTCCCTCCTCGACGAGATCTCGCAGGTCCGGGTGGTGGTGAGACTCCTCGTCGATACCGGTCTGTCCCTGTTCCCGTACCCGGTCGCGGACGCGCTGCCACTCCCTGTGGCGACGCTGCACGACCACGGGCACCGTCTCGATGTCGAGTAACTTCGCGATCGCGAGCCGGTGCTGTCCGTACGTCCGCCAGTAGATCGTTCCGTCCCGGCCGATATCGACGTTAATCTCGTCGGCTCGGACGCCGATCGTCGCTCCCTGCTCTCCCAGCTCGGCCTGCTCCCGGTAGCCTTCCCGTTTGATCGACTCATACAGCCGCTCGATCTCGCGACAGCGCTGCTCGAAATCGTTGATCGAGGTGTACTCCCAGGCGTTACCGAACCGCTCCAGTTGGTCGACGTAGGCGTCGTAGAGTACGGTCTCACTCCACGGACTGTCCTCGACGAACCGCTGTTCGAGTCCCCGGGGCACCCGCCGGTCGTCGAACGACTCCCACGTCCGATCCCAGTCGTCGCCGACGACGCGCCCCCACTGTGGCCGTGCGGGTGCGGTCTCCAGCAGGCTCCGTTGGATACGGCCCGGATCCACCTGCAGCAGGGCGAACGGATCGGCGTCGGTGTACCGTCGGGGTCTGAGGCGGCGTCGTAGACGGTGATATCGGCGCAGTGCTGTGAGCGGAACGCGTCGGGTCGCTGGGGCCGTCACGCCTCGACGCATCGCAACGACGAGCCGACCGCGCAGTTGCTTGCGGCGGGAGATCGATTCCCGTTTCACGACTCGCGTCGGTAGAGAACTACCAGCACGGCGATCAGGACGACCTGTGCGACTTTGTCGGCGATGTCCGCCGCGCCGAGTGCAGACACGCTGTCGGGCTGATTGACCACGTACCACCCCACGATCTGTGACAGGGTAAACGGGATTCCAGCGAGGTAGACGACCGTGCGCCGGTAATCCAGCAGTACAAGCACGACAGCACCGACGAAGCCACCCGTCGCGAGCAAGAAGAGTACGCCCATGTAGTGTGGGAAGAAGTCGACGCCGAGGACGAGGTGGACGAGCGCGCTCACGAGCGCCATCGCGATGCCAAGCCAGTGCAGCGGTGTCAGCGAGTCGAGTGCGAGAGGTCGATCCGTGAGACTCATTGTCTATGGCTATGGCTGATACGACAAATCCCTTTGCATAGGGGAACCCCCCTACTCGAACGAGACGTCGTCGAGTAGTTCACGGAGCCGTCGTTCTCCGTCTTCGGGATCGTAGCCCTCCTGTCTGAGGTGGGCGAGGGGGGCGACGTTCGGATTTAACTCCCAGTGACACCACACGTCAGTCGTTCCCTCCGGCGTCGGGAACAGCCGAACGTGAAGTTGCCAGCGCCCGAACGTCCCGCCGGGTCGATACGAGCAGCTGGCCACCTCGTACAGTACTTTCCCGTCCCGTTCGTATGCGTGGAGGTACGCCCGGATCATCTGGCTAAACCCACACTCTTCGAGCCGGTCGCGTGCCGTCGCAGGGGGGACATCCCAGACGCCGACGTACTCGCTTTCGGGCGGGGGAAGCACACGGAACGGCTTCGGGACGAGCCACCCTGGGAACTGCCTGGAGAGCCGCGCACCGACCACTCGCACCTGCCAGAGAGAAACGTAGGTAAGCGTGACCCACATGAGAACACCCCCAAACGCGGATAGTCCGGCGCGTACCAATAGATCTCGAAGCGATCGGCAGGAGTTCATTCAGTAGGTCAACACCACCTGTACCGCCGATTCCTCACGCTCGTCCAGCAGCTCGTAGGCCCGTCCGGCTTCCTCGAAGGGAATCTGATGACTGACGAGTGACCCCGCATCCATTCGCCCGAGCCACTCCAGCGCCGTGTCCATGCGTCGGTCGGTATCCCACCTGCCGCGCAGTTCGGGATCGATGGTACTCACCTGGCTGGAGACGAGTTCGATCCGATTGCGGTGGAACCGGCTTCCGAAGTCGATCCGGGCGCGTTTGGTCCCATACCAGGAGCCGACAACGACGCGACCGTCGTAGCTGACAACTCCGATGGCATCGTCGAGGGCGTCGGGCTGGCCAGACAGCTCGACTGCAACGTCGACCTCGCCTGCGTGCTCGCCGAGATGCTCCGGATGACAGCCGGTATCAGCTCCTAACTCCACGGCGAGTGCCCGACGGCTCTCGATCGGATCGACGGCGACCAGTCGGTCGAGGGGGAACTCCGAGAGGAGTCGCACCGTACACAGCCCGATGACGCCGGCACCAAATACGACGACCTGCTCGCCCAGACGTGGGTGAACATCGAGCGTCAGGTTCGTCGCGGTCTCGACGGTCGGTAACAGCGTCGCGTGCTCGGCCGAGAGTTCCTCGGGGACCTCGATCACGTCGTCCGGTCGGGCGCTGAACCGTGTCTGGTGTGGGTTGAACGCGAACACCCGTTTGCCGACCCAGTCGCCCTCGACGTCTCGTCCCCTATCGACTACCTCGCCCACTGCAGCGTAGCCGTACTGCATCGGATACGAGAATTCACCACGGAGACTCTCGATGGTCTCGTCGACTGCCGTTTCGGGCGGCGTCTCGTTCCGGTAGACCAGCAGTTCGGTCCCTGCGCTCACCGCCGAGAACTCGGTCTCTATCAGTAGTTCGTCCGAGGCGGGGCCGTCGATCTCTATTGATCGGGTTTCGACGGTCCGTTCGTCGGTAAAATACAGCGCGCTCGCGTTCATCGATCGATAGTTGCCTGAGGGCTGAACCGCTCGATCCGTCGGCCCGTCTCCCGACATTCTTCGAGCGCCAGTTTCGCCCGATACCCTGCCTTATGTGGGGTTTCACCCTCGCCGACCCCCACTTGCAGGTCGATCCCGGTCGTTGCCTGCACGTGCTCTCTCGCCCCCTCGAACGCACCCTCGTCGAGTGACGGACAGAGTGCAATGATGTTGTCGCCGCCGACGAATCGGGCGATCCCCTCGTGCTCTTCGCGCAGGTACGACGCGAGCGAAACAGTCGCCCGCTGGATCGCAAGTGAGGTCTCCCCTGCGGCTTTCTGATCCGTAAACTCGCCGGTGACGTCGACCACGTCGAAATGAGCGACGGTCAGCGACCCGCGAGTGTCCCCGACTGCTCCGGCTGTCGCCAGTTGCTCGGTTCTGTCCGCGTCCTGTGCACTTCCTTCCGCCTGGAGCGCCTGCGAGGCGGCCCCCAGCGCCTCGGTCGGCGTCCGGCCGACGCCGATTCCGATGCTCACTGTCACCGGGAACTGGTTCCTGATCTGTTCCTGGAATCGCTCGTGGTCCGGTACGGTCATCCCGTCTGTGACGGCGATCATGTTGTCGAACCGGTCGAAGAAGGCGTAGCCGTCGTGGTTGCCGACGAAATCGGCGAGGGCCGCGTACAGCCGTGCCTGTAGTGCCTGCAGATCCGTCTCGCGACGCGGCGACGGCGTCACCGTCCACGGCCCGTAGTTGTCCAGCTGGACGAGTGAGATCTGGATCGACTCCCGTGTGCTAGTCACAGGACCACTCAGGATTCTCCTGTAATAATCGGTCGTGTTCCGGCAAGGGCTCTCGCGGAGTAGAGTGGCTGCTCTCCCCTGATCCGATAGTTGACTCTTGTGACCTGCCCTTCAACGACAGACGGATGTGTGTTCGGTCGAAGAGCCGCGCAATGACGGACAGGGGTGACGAGTCGCGGGTCCACTCGCTCGTCTCGATCGCTCGCGGAGCCTCCCTCTACACCGTCGGGAAAATCGTCTCCGACGCCGGTGAGTTTCTCGTCCACCTGCTCGTCTCGCGCTGGCTCGGGGCAGGCCTGTACGGATTGTTCGCGTACGGCAAGACTATCGCGTTTACGGCCTTGCTCCTGACGAACCTCGGCTCTGACACGTCCATTCTCAAGTATCTTCCCCAGTACGAGGATGAGCCCCAGAAGCGCCGCTTTCTCCTCGGGCTTGCGTGGCTCACCTCGTTTCTGGGCGCGCTCACAGTCTCGACGGTGCTGTTCGTCTTCGCTCCGACAGTCGCGGCGCTTACCCTCGACGAAGCGGGCTTCGTTGCCGTCTTGCGGCTGTTCGCAGGGATCCTGTTTCTGGATACGCTTGCGAACCTGCTGTACGCGACGTTTCGTGCAGTCGAGTTGATCGAGTACGAGGTGTTCGCCGATCGACTGGTAAAGCCCGTTCTGCGAATCGTCGCCGTCGGCGGTGCGCTTCTCGTCGGGGCGTCGGTCTACGGCCTCGTCGCGGCGATGGTCGCCGCGAGCATGGTGACGCTCGTCGTTGCAGGCTTCCTCTTTCTGACTCGGCTCGACGTCCGGCCAACGCTACGTGGCCCGCACGCGACTCGCGAGACTGTCAGGGAGTACTACAACTACTCGTTACCACTGACCGCCAAAGAGGCAGGGACGGTCATGCAAGGGCGGATCGATGTGCTGATCGTCGGTGTCTTTCTCTCGTCGACTGCGGTCGGCATTTACAACGTCTCCGTACTCGTCTCGAGTCTGCTGTACATCCCGTTGCTTGCGTTCAACCAGTTATTTCCGCCAGTTGCCGCACGGCTGTACACCAACGACGAGCGGGCCGATCTGGCGGCTATCTACGGCGCAACGACGCGCTGGATCTTCACGATCAGCCTTTTGCTTGGCATCCTTGCGATCGTCTTCCGCGTCGAGATTCTGACGCTGTTCGGCCCCGAGTTCACCGCCGGAACGCTCGTGCTGACGCTGTTTGTCATCGGTCAACTGTTCAACTGTGCCACCGGACCGAGCGGCTATCTGCTGATGATGACTGATCACCAGTACGTCGTAATGGCCAACGAGTGGGTGTTCGGAATCGCCAACGTCGTCCTCAACGTCGTTCTCATCCAGCAGTTTGGTTTCGTCGGGGCGGCAGTGGCCTCCGCCGGTGTGCTCGCAGTCCGTAATCTCACGAAGGTTGCCGAAGTGTGGTACTTCGAGCGGCTTCATCCGTACTCCCGATCATTCTTCAAACCACTGCTTGCGGGCGCGGTTGCGGCACCTGGAATGGGTTTCGTCGGCTGGCTGTTACCCCCCCTCCCAGCCATTGTCGTCGGCGCAGTGGTTGGCATCGCGCTGTATGCTGCCGTCTTGCTATCTTTCGGTATCGAACCGGTCGATCGCAGAGCCTACCAGGAGGTTGCTGGAGCACCGGGGTCACCCGATTGAGTGATGGGTTCTCGTGGCTGTGGGGGGTCGATACGGCTGCCAGCGATGATGGGATTGGTAGTTGCTCGTCAGTATTCGGGAGCCTTCGGTGACCAGTGGCCCCGTCGGGCGCTATTCGATCGTCCGGTTTCGGCTTTCGATATACGAGTTCAGTCTCCCGAGGTAGCGCCTGTAACTCCCTACTGCGTATCTGGTGGTGTAGCTTGCGTCGACGTGACGGTTGGCTAGCTTTGCATACTGACGGCGACAACCGCTCGGACAGGTCGACGGAGTATCGCTATCTTCAAAATTCTCGAAAAGTCTGCAGGAATAATCTCTACGCGGTGTTGTGAACACTGACCTTCCTTCCGGGCGTTTTGCTGTAACTGTATCTATCGTTAATTGCTATTCCGTCTGTGTCGGCTTGTTACGCAGGTCTGACTGTAAGACTTCACTCAATTTGCTACTGCTTTATCTTCTAATCTATTCTACCGATCAGAAATAAATATGGTGGGGCTGATCTTACTCACTCTGTCGTCAGAATCCTGCAACAGTACACAACGATTTTATCGGTCCTCCTCTAATTCATCCAGTATGGACAAAGAGGTACGAAGAGAAACGGCCGCAGCGATCGAGGATTGCCGCGAGTCGTTGCCCACCAAGCTCGACGCCGAGTCCGTGGTGTTCGGCTTCGATGGCTTCGTCGACCGGGTTCGGCGAATGGTCGCCGAGCGACAGGACGAGGATACCTATGATTCCCTGACGACGCTCGAAGAACTCGGCGATCGGATCAGCACGTCTGCGGCCGCCGATAGCTCGCTGTCGATCGAGTGGCTCAACACGGCGACCCGCACCGGCGGTCATACCGCACACCTCTCGCGGGCGTACGGTCACCTCGGCTACGATCCGGTGATGATCGGCACCTACGGCAACCCTATCGAGGAGCCCTTCGCCGAGGAGTTCGACGAGTTCGAGATGGTCTCCTTTGGCGATCCGGGATACACGGACGCCTGCGAGTTCGACGACGGGAAACTGATGTTGATGGAGATCAACAAGACACGGGACCTCGACTGGGCCGAGATCGTCGAGCACACCGAGCCAGCGGAGCTCGCAAACCGCATTGACGGTGCTGCGCTGTTCGGAATGGGCTACTTTGCCGACATGCCGAGTTTTCCAGACATCGTAGCGGGGCTGCTCGAAGACGTCTGGCCGTTGCTCGATGACCCGCCGGAAACCGTCATGGTCGATCCGGGCGATGTCCGCAAGCTCAGCGAGGCCGAACTGCGCGAGGGAATGGATGTCATTACTCGTCTGGACGACGTTGCGACGCTGACCATCACCGCGAACAAGTTCGAGTCCACCGTCCTCGCCGAGACGCTCTCGGGCGGGGAGTACGACACGCTCGCCGAGGCGTCCGGCGCCGCCTACGAGGCACTCGGTGTGACACGATTCGTCGGGCACGGCGCACACGAGTCGGTCGTCGTTACTGCGGATGGGTCGAGCCGCGTTGCCGTTCCCCGCGTCGAGGAGCCCGAGATCACCACGAGTGCGGGCGATCATTTCAACGCCGGGCTCTCGCTCGGCCTCGTCAACGACGTTCCGGACCGTGCTGCGGTCGCGATCGGTAACGCCGTCGCCTCGTACTTCGTCGGGAGCGGCGATCAGCCGTCCTACGAGGAACTCCATGCATACTTCGACGAGTACGAAGCGTTCCTCGAAGCGTAACACTGGGCTTGGGGGAACGAGATACGATACTCAATCATGTTACCACGACAACGGCGACGGACGATAGTCGAACTCGTTTCCGCACACGACGGGTGCTCAGTGACGACACTGGCCAATGAACTCGACGTGTCCGAGGCGACGATCCGACGCGACCTCCAGACGCTCGAAGACGAGCAACTGATCGAGCGCTCCCACGGCGGGGCGCTCCCGGTTACCAGCGTGGGCAACGAGCAGGCGTTCGATCAAAAGGAGGTCCAGAATCTGGACGTCAAACGGACCATCGCCGATCACGCAATCGACGAACTGCAGGACGGACAGGTCGTATTCTTCGATACCGGGACGACGACGATGGAGGTCGCCAAACGCGCACCGACAGATGGCTCGATCGTGTCCGTCACTAACTCGCCGTTGCTCGCACTTGAACTCGGTGGCGGTGACAATGACGTCAAACTCACCGGCGGTCGGCTCCGACAGAGCACGCAGGCGCTTGTCGGCCCGTCCACCGAAGCGTTCATCGAACGGCTGCACTTCGATCTCCTCTACCTGGGGACGAATGCAATCGATCTCGAGACTGGGCTGACGACTCCTAATGAGGCCGAAGCACAGGCCAAACGCAGTATGATCGACAACTCGACGCGTGTCGTGCTGGTCGCGGACGCGACGAAGTTCGACGAGCGGAGCTTCGTCCGCTTTGCCGACTTCGAAGAGATCGATCTCGTCATCACTGATGAACGGCTCTCCGACCCGTACCGTGCCGCCTTCGACGACTCCAACACTAACTACATCGACGATATATGATCCTTACAGTCACACTCAACCCAGCGATCGACCACACGCTATCGCTCACGGAACCACTGGTCGACGGTGATGTCGCCCGGACCGGTGAGTACGAACTCAACTCCGGTGGCAAGGGCATCAACGTCTCCCAGTACCTGCGCCACCTCGGCGTCGAAACGACAACGACCGGGCTGCTCGGTGGGATGACCGGCGAGTTCATCCGCAACGAACTCGACGAGGACGGGATCACCCACGACTTCGTCGAGGTTTCCGAACGGACTCGTCTGAACACGACGATTTCGGCTCCGGATGCGGAGTACAAGATCAATCACCACGGCCCAACCGTCGACGAGTCAGCCATCGACGAGTTGATCGACGTGATTTCCCGCCACGAGCCTGCAGTCGTCGTGATCGGCGGCTCGCTCCCGCCGGGCCTCGACGTCGATGCGATCGACCGACTCGCAGAGGGTGGCCCCTGGGAAACCGTCGTCGACGTCGGCGGCGAGGCGCTCGCCGAACTCGACGCCCAGTACAGCCTCTGCAAACCGAACGAGGTCGAACTCGCAGCCGCTACCGGGATGCCCTGTGAGACGATCGCGGAGTGTCGTGAGGCCGCACAGGCACTTCGCAGGCAGGGGTTCGACCGTGTCGTCGCCTCGCTCGGCGCGATGGGGGCGCTGTACGTCGCCGAGGACACCGTTCTGTTCGCAGAATCGCTCGACGTCGATGTCGCCGATACGGTTGGCGCGGGCGACGCGTTGCTCTCGGGCGTCCTCGCTGCCTCGCACACGAGCGAGTCGCCCGAGCGCGTCCTCAGCTATGGCGTCGCAGTGTCGGCGCGACTCGTCGGTACCGTCGGAACGGCGGTCAACCACCTCGACGATGTCCCGGAGCTCGCCGATCAGGTCCGAATCGTCGAGGACCCGGACTGAACGTTTTTGTTGATCTCTAGGGGCTGATACCCATCTCGTCGAGAAGTACGAGTGCTGCCTCGTGGGATGACGACGGACCACGGGCCGTGATGAGGTCGCCGTCGACGGTAACTGACGTCTCAGCGTCGAGTTCGGCGTCCCAGTTGCCACCGGCAGCGTTCAGTTCATCCTCGACCCAGTAGGGAAGTTTCCGCCCGTCGGGTAGCAGTTCCTGCTCGGTGACGATCCCGTCCTCCCAGGCGTTCGGGAACCCGGTCACGTTCCGTCCGGAGACGAGGAATCCCCCATCGGAGTCCCGGGTAAAGGCGAGGATCCCGACCGCATGGCAGACGACAAGCGCCTTTGCATCCCCGTCCTCGACAGCCGTTCGGAGTGCGGCCCGGGCGTGGCGGTCCTGATTGATATCCCACACAGTGCCGTGACCCCCCGGAAACACGACCGCATCGTACGCGTCCGGGGTGACGTCCGCCAGGGCCTCTGGATTCCGCAGTCGCTCGTCGGTTTCGTGGACCTCGGCAACGTGTGTCGCCGTCTCCTCACCGACTTCGTCCGAATCGACAGATTGCTCGTCGATCACCGGCGGGCCCCCGCTTGGCGTTGCTACAGTAATTTCGACACCGGCGTCCGACAGTGTTGTCAGTGGCTCAATACATTCTTCGCCCCAGTACCCTTCTTCACTGACGATAAAGAGTGCGTTCGCCATCAGTAACATACTCGGGTCCAAGCACTGAAAAACCCACCATACTCACTGCCTGTCATGGCTGTGGCCTGGGAACACCCTCGCTGGCTGCCACGCCGCTGGACTGGCAACGCTCTCGCTGGCTGGCGACTCGATAAAAACGCGACAGCACCGAGTTCAATCGAATTTGCTGTTGCCTGCGCTCCCCGAGACCTCGGTCAGGTCGGCGTGAACGTCCGCGATGCGCTCGCGGATCTCCCGGCCGGTGACGCGGGGGTCGAAGTGGTCCTTGTTCGGCGACCAGTCGGTGTCGTTGAAGAAGGTATCACGCGAATCCGGGACGCCCTCCGGCGGGAAGATGGCGTCGCGGTGCTCGTCGTAGTAATCGAAGGCAGTCCGGGTGTACTCGTACTGGTACCGGGTGTCCTTGTTGACCTTGCAAATGCCGTGCTGGAGCATCTCCTGGAGCTGGTCGGGCTGGACGCCCGAGGAGCCGTGCAGGACGAGCGGCGTGTCCAGGCCGTGGTCGCGCAGCGCCTGACGGATATCGCCCGCGAGGTCGGGGCGAAGCTCCAGATCCTTTCCTTTGGCGACGCCGTGCTGCGTACCGACGGAGATCGCAAGCAGGTCACAGCCCGTCCGATCGACGAACTCGACGGCCTGCTCGGGATCGGTGTAGAACGCGTCCTCGACGGCGATCTCGTCCTCGACGCCTTTGATCTGGCCCAGTTCGGCCTCGATGAGGATGTCGGCGTCGTACTCGTCGACCATCTCGACGACCTTCTTGCTCTCGGCGACGTTCTCCTCGAACGGCTCGTGGGAGGCGTCGATCATCACCGAGGATGGAATGTCGGTCTCCATCTGGTACTCGATGAAGTCCATGTCGGTCTGGTGGTCCATATTGAGGAACACGCCGATATCGAACCCCTCGGCGAGCGCGTCGATGTAGCCACCGAGCGCTTTTAGGCCGGCTTTGGCGTCGCCGTTCCCGGCGAAGCGACAGGCTCCGGCAGAGGCCTGCAACAATAGATCCGAGTCGTTGCGTGCTGCCCCTTCCATCAGGCCGATCATCGTATTCGGCTCCGCGATGTTCGAGGCGATCAGGCCGAACCCTTCCTCCAGCGCGTCGTCGTACACGGTCGCGAGTTCACTGCCGTCGTAGAATGACATGGTAGTGGTCTACCCACCGTAAACGTTCCACGGCGCGGGTAATAATATATTCGAAACCGCGGTCTATCGGCGCGATGCACGTTCAATCGCCCGGAGAGCTTTTAGTGTGCACGATCAATCACCGCGCATGGAGTTCGGTATTCTCAGCACGGCAGGCATCGCCCGAAACTCGGTCGTTCCCGCGATCCGGGAGAGCGAAGCGACGGTCGGTGCGATCGCCTCCCGGGACGCCGACCGGGCGGCGTCGGTCGCGGACGACTTTTCGATTCCCCGGAGCTACGGATCCTACGACGCGCTACTCGACGATTCCGGGATCGATGCCGTCTATATCCCCCTTCCCAACGGCCTGCACGCCGAGTGGACGAAACGGGCGGCAGACGCCGGGCTCGATGTCCTCTGTGAGAAACCCCTCACCGTCGATGCCGCGGAGGCCCACGAGGTCGTCGATCACTGCGAACGACGCGACGTCACGCTCATGGAGGCGTTCATGTATCAGTTTCACCCAAGAACCGAACGCGCGATCGAACTGGCCGACGAGCGCCTCGATGATATCCGCTCTGTCTCGGCATCGTTCAAATTCCCGCTGGTCGACGCCCCTGACGATATCCGGCTGAATCCCGACCTCGCCGGGGGAAGCCTGATGGATGTCGGCGCGTACGCCGTCTCGGCTGCCCGGCAGTTTCTCGGCCAGCCGGGTCGCGTATATGCCCACATCCACGACTCCCGTGATTCGGGCGTCGACACGGAGGTCGCCGGAATCCTGGAGTACGATGACGGCTCTTCTGCCAGAGTCGCCTCGGGTTTTGATACCCAGACCGTTCAGCGATATCGGGTCGAAGCGGCGAACGGCTGGATCGAGGTCGAAAACGCGTTCAGCCCGCCATCGGACGATCCGGCCGAACTCGACTACATGATCGACGGCGTTCGTGGCACCGAGCGGTTCGAGCCGGTCGATCAGTACCGGCTGCAGATCGACCATTTCGTCGACTGCGTCGAGTCTAGAGCACAGCCCCGGACTGGCGGTACGGAGGCAATCGAGAATATGGCAGTTATCGACGCGCTGTACCGGAGCGCCGACAGTGGGGAACCCACCACAGTCGATACCCAACAATAACACAATGTCTGACCAACAATACCGCGACCACGGCTGGCTTGGCAACGAAATTGAACGTATCCTCGAGTTCTACTACCCCGACTGTCTCGACGACGTCCACGGTGGGTACGTCGCCCAGTTCGACGAAGCGACTGGAGAGCTCTACGACCACGACACGAAACATCTCGTGGCGACGGCCCGCTTCGTCACGAACTTCGCCGTCGCGGATCAGCTTGGCGGCCCGGAGTGGTGTCGTCCTGCGGCCGAGCGAGGCGTCGACTTCCTGCTCGACGTCCATCGTGACAGCGAGCACGGCGGTTTCCACTGGCTGCTCGATGGTACCGAGCCGGTCGACTCGCGTCGAGTCTGTTACGGTCATGCGTTCGTCCTGCTGGCGCTCTCGCGTGCCGCCGAGATCGGCATCGGTCGGGCCCAGTCGGAACTCGGTTCGGTTTCGGACCTCATCGACGAGCGGTTCTGGGAAGCGGACTACGGTCTCTGCGCGAGCGAATACGATCCGGAGTGGACGAGCGCAGACTCCTACCGGGGACAGAACGCAAACATGCATACCTGCGAGGCGATGATCGCGGCGTACGAGACCACCAACGAGACCCGATATCTCGATCGCGCGATAACGATTGCCGAGTCGCTCACTGTCGATCTCACCGCCGAGACGGACGGACTTATCTGGGAGCATTACACCGCCGACTGGGGGCACGATTTCGAGTATAACCGCGACGACCCGACACACACCTTCCGGCCCTGGGGGTATCAGCCGGGCCATCAGATCGAGTGGGCGAAACTGCTCGCCGTCCTCGACCGATACGCCGACGCGTCCTGGCTGCTCCCCCGTGCCGAGGAACTGTTCGACGCAGCGATCGAGTACGGCTGGGACGACGATCACGGGGGCTTTTATTACTCGTTCGACCTCGATGGCGAGCCGCTGGTCAACGACAAATACTCCTGGGAAGTCGCGGAGGGGATTGGCGCTGCTGCCGTCTTCACGGAGCGAACGGACGACGAGCAGTATCTGGACTGGTACAGCCGGTTCTGGACGTACGCAGACGAGCACCTGATCGCTCCTGTGAACCGTAACTGGTACACGAAAGTTACCGAAGACAACGAGCCGATGCCGACAACCGAGGGGGTTGCAGTCGAGCCGGGGTACCACCCGATCGGTGCATGTCTCGAAGGGATTCGATCGCTCTCGTAGCGCGCTGGTGAGCTATCCCCACATTTTATATTCAAAACCTGACTGTTCTGGCAATATATAGAAAATCTTATTTTTACAAATATGAAAAATGAGAATTCCGGTAGAATCGGCGTATTGAGGCTCTACTACCGGATATATGTCTACTCTGCTGACGAGCGATTAACTGATGGCGATAGCTCAACTTCTCAGAAGTACTTGAGTGGAGTTCTATTGGCAACTCTTGAATTTCCGCCCTACCAGTTACTATCTTGATATGATTGATTAATAGGATAAATTCATATTTTTTATTTTGCCGGCAAACCGTCCAGTATCTATCGTCCGAGAATCGGCCGACCGTCACGCCACCAGACCGCAACCGCAACGAGCACGATCAGCGCTTCCAGCCAGTACGTCGTGACGGTCACACCTCCGGCCTCGACGAGCACTTTCCGGCCCGTATACTCCGGCATCTCCGTGATCGGCCAGAGCAAATAGCCCAGTTCGTCGTACGCCCCAACCAGCAGCGGCCAGAACGCATCGGAAACCAGATGGGAGAGATAGCCGACCGTGAAGCCAACGCCGAGACGTGCTCGTCCCCTACGTCGTGTGACGAACCACACCAGCAGGATCGTCGGCACGGCCACGAGCAACGAGTGGCCGACCGACCGCCCGACATGTCCTGCCAGCAGGATTCGTAGCGGCTGGTCGATGAGATCAGGTAACAGCGCGCCGATAACGACCGCAACCGTCGGACCTGCGGTAGGTGCCTCACCATCGAGACGCCGATACGCGCTGTAACAGAGGTAGCCAAAGAACGGGTGCACCAGCGGCCACATACTGGACCGTTACCGATCCTGGTAGGTAAGCCTCGGGGTATGCCAATCACTTCCACCCTCCTTTGGCAAGGTTCTTAGGCGATGCGGCGCTACGCTCGTGCAATGGCGACAGCGGAGAACACCGAACTCGTCGACGCCTTCGAGCAGTTCTACCGCAACTACTACCGCGAGGAGATCGGCGAGCTCGCACAGAACTATCCCGGCGAGCAGCGCTCGCTGTATATCGATTGGGACGACCTCTACCGATACGATCCCGATCTCGCCGACGACTTTCTCTCACAGCCCGAACAGCTCCAGGAGTACGCCGAAGAGGCGCTGCGGATCTACGACCTCCCGGTCGACGTGAGCCTCGGGCGGGCACACGTCCGCCTGTACAACCTCCCGGAGACGACCGGAATCCGTGATATCCGCTCACGACACGTCGGGCAACTACTGTCGGTCTCCGGCATCGTCCGCAAGGCGACGGACGTCCGGCCGAAGATCGAGGAAGCGGCCTTCGAGTGCCAGCGGTGTGGCACGTTGAACTACATCCCCCAGTCTTCCGGCGACTTTCAGGAACCTCACGAGTGTCAGGGCTGTGAGCGACAGGGTCCCTTCAATGTCAACTTCGATCAGTCGGAGTTCGTCGACGCACAGAAACTCCGGGTGCAGGAGAGTCCCGAGGGGCTGCGGGGCGGTGAGACGCCCCAGGCCGTCGATCTCACAATAGAGGACGACATCACCGGCGAGGTGACGGCTGGCGATCACGTCACCGTCACCGGCATTCTCCATCTCCAGCAGCAGGGTAACCAGCAGGAAAAATCACCGATTTTCGATATCTACATGGACGGTATCACCGTCGAGATCGAGGACGAGCAGTTCGAGGACATGGAGATCACCGAAGAGGAAAAGGCCGAGATCATCGAACTCTCCCAGTCGCCCGACATCTACGAGAAGATGATCGGTTCGATGGCCCCCTCGATCTACGGCTACGACCAGGAGAAACTCGCTATCATCCTCCAGCTCTTTTCCGGTGTTACCAAACACCTCCCCGACGGCTCGCGGATCCGCGGGGACCTGCATATGCTGTTGATCGGAGATCCGGGGACGGGTAAATGTGTTAAAGGTGATACGTTAGTAACACTGGCCGACGGACGCGAACGCCCTATCAAAGAGATCGTCGAGGCGAATCTCACGGATCCATCTCCAGTCGACGATGGAGTGTATGACTCTCTCGATCAGGATGTGGTCTCTCTGGGTACTGATGGAACTACTGAACTCCGTACTGCGACGAAGGTGTGGAAACGGGAGGCTCCCGACCGGATGTGTCAGATCAGGACCGCAAGCGGGTACGAACTCGAAGTGACTCCGTCACATCCGTTGTTCGTCAGCCGCCCCCGCGGGTACGAAGCCCGTATCGCTGATGAGCTACAGGTGGGTGACTCAGTTGCCATCTCACCCGATCGTCCTGACAAACCGCTGGCTACAGACGGCGGGGCACTCTCTGGGCCGGATTTTGACTCTGTGCCGTCTGGCGAACGTTGGCCCGTGGAGCGGGATCATATCGAGTCTATCAATGTCGTCGAACCGGAGTACGACTGGGTCTACGATCTAGAGGTCAAAGGGACGCATAGCTACCTCTCGAACAACGTCTTTTCACATAACTCCCAACTATTGCAATATGTTCGAGAAATTTCTCCTAGATCTGTATATACGTCCGGGAAGGGATCTAGCGCTGCCGGGCTTACTGCCGCAGCGGTACGCGATGATTTTGGAGACGGCCAGCAATGGACGCTAGAGGCTGGCGCGATGGTGTTGGCAGATAAAGGCGTCGCAGCAGTCGACGAACTCGATAAGATGGATGCCGGAGATCGGTCGGCAATGCATGAGGGGCTAGAGCAGCAGTCCTACCACCCTGACACCGAAGTCCTGCTTGCGGACGGTCGACGCGTCGAAATCGGCGAGTTCGTCGACGAGCGGATTGAGGACGACGAGACCGAGGTGATTGATGGCGTTGATTGCGAGATCGCACCGGTCGAGGGCGTCAGGATCCACTCGACGGATCTCGACGCCAACGAGACGACCAAGACGTCGGTCGATCGGGTGAGCCGACACGAGGCTCCGGAGGAGTTCGTCCGCGTGACGTTCTCGAACGGTCGTGACGTCCTCGTGACGCCGGAGCACCCGATGTTCGTCGAGGAGGGGGGGACAATCGACACTGTCGAGGCCAGCAGTATCGAGGTGGGCCAGTACGTGCCAGCACCCCGTAAGCTACCCAACTCCTCGGCTGGCGTTTCTCTCGACGAGGAGGTGCATATCGGCAAAGAAAAAGACGTAACGCTCCCAGAGGAACTCTCCCCGGATCTGGCGGAGATTCTGGGACTGCTCACCGCAGAGGGCCACAGTTATGCGGGGTCGTCTCACGAGATCGGGTTCTCGAACCAGGATCCGCGACTGCTCGATAGGATCGATGTACTGATGCGAGACGTCTTTGAGATGGAGAGTACGGATACCGTTTCCACTGACGGAACAACCACAAAGCGGTGGGTATCGACGAAGCTCTACCGCTGGTTCGACCGGAACTTTGCAGGCGTGATGGAAACTGCGCGGGACAAGCGGATCCCGAGTGCTGTCCTCGGAGGGTCCGAAGAAGAAATCCGACGGTTCCTCGTCGGTGCGTTCGCGGGCGACGGCGGTGTCGAGAGCGAGGCGATGTCCTTTTCAACGGCATCGACAGGCCTCGCCGAAGATTATGCGGACGCGCTCTCCAAGATCGGTGTGGCTACCCGGATTCACCACGATATCGCCCAGGACTCCTGGAAGACGTACGTGATGGGCGATTCGACTGGGTCGTTCGTCGAACAGATCGTCGACCCGACCGACGACCGGTACGATGATGCACGGGCGTTTGCCGAGCGCAGCACTGATACGCGACGCCATCACGATGTCTTACCGCCGAGCGCGGCAGAAGAGATCCGAACACTGCGAACACTGCTGGGTATTGGTCTGACCGGACAGTTCTATCCGAACGTCGACGAGGGGTTCGGCGTTCAGATCGAAACTGTCGAAGCGGAGGTGGCAACGCTCCACGAGCGAATTGATGCGGTTCGGGCGTCCCTCGAAGACTGCGAGTCGGTATCGGAGATCCGAGCGGCGGTCGACTGGTCCTGTCGGCAGCTGGCCGAACGGATCGACGGCGAAACGACGAGTTCCATCTCCTACGCCGAGGACGGCGGCTATAATTCCGAACGCCGCACTCTGATCGCCGAGCGTGCAGCGGCTGCCGTTCGGGACGCGCTAGCCGAGGCTGAAGGTCGACTCGACACGCTCTCAGAAAAGACCGAACTGCGATATTACGAGGTGACGAACGTCGAAACGGTCCCGAACGAGGGTGATCACCAGTGTGAGTGGGTCTATGACGTGACAGTTGAACCGACCAACACGTTCGTGAGCCAGGGCGTTATCCTTCACAATTCGATCAGTATCAGCAAGGCAGGAATCAACGCCACCCTCAAATCCCGCTGTTCGCTTCTGGGCGCGGCAAACCCCAAGTACGGCCGCTTCGATCAGTACGAGTCGATCGGCGAGCAGATCGATCTCGAACCGGCGCTGATCTCCCGATTCGATCTGATCTTCACAGTCACTGACCAGCCCGACGAGGAGGAAGACTCCCGGCTGGCCGAACACATCCTGCAAACGAACTTCGCGGGCGAACTCAACACCCAGCGCGAGGAGCTGAGCGCGCCCAACGTCACGCGCGAGCAGGTCGAGGCCCAGACCGAGGAAGTCGAACCCGTGATCGACGCCGAGTTGCTCCGCAAGTACGTCGCTCACGCCAAATCGAACGTCTATCCCACGATGAGCGACGAAGCAAAGGAGGCGATCCGGGACTTCTACGTCGACTTGCGTTCGAAAGGGACCGACGAGGATGCTCCCGTTCCGGTCACCGCCCGAAAGCTGGAGGCACTGG
>LKMJ01000272.1_pt1 | contig 36265 bp, 60 predicted proteins | sample 643391 | NCBI WGS metagenome assembly LKMJ01 (sample SAMN04112250, study PRJNA286221) | soda lake metagenome | biome: soda lake; feature: Kulunda Steppe; material: water; isolation source: sample PL-Br10 brine of Picturesque Lake | place: Russia: Kulunda steppe | collected 2010-07 | reverse complement strand
GGGGGGGGGGGGGTGTCAAATCTTGTCAAACCTCCACCAGCTCTTGCGGCTGTTGTGCATGATTTCAGGCATTGCGTGCGCTGCGCCTGTCAGGCATCCCGGCCCCCGGACGCATCACAGACCAAAGTTCCACACCGGCCACTGGCGTATGGGCATGGGCTTGCAAGCCTCACACGCCTCACGCCTGCACCCACACCCACGCATGTGAGAAGCGGCGTCCAGCTTGCCAGCACTTGGCAGCTGCTTTGCTGTGCAGCGTGCGCATCAGTGTGCGCACCACCTGCCAGCACTTGGCTGCAGCGGCTTATTGTGCAGCCCTGGCAACGAAGTGGCCGTCTTGGTCACTCTTTCTCACACCCACGGTCATGCATGCACCAGAGGGACACGGGGCAACCGCGGTACCCAACCGCTCCCGGCTCCACAGTGGCAGGCACACTAGCCGCGCAGAGGATGCGCAGGGACAGTGCCTCTGCTGCCCGGCTCCACAGTGGCAGGCACACTAGCCACGCAGAGGATGTGCAGAGACGTGCGCCGAGTGCCTCTGCTGCGTGGCTCCAACGTGGCAGGCGCACTGGTGGCGCAGTGCCTGCGGCACACCACACGCACCTTGGCCAGTCCGGGGGGGTTGGGCACGGTCGGGGTGGGCCTGGGGATGATGACGCGCTTGAGGGGCCCATGCTTGCCGCACTCCTCGCGCATGTCCTGCGCCACCCAACAATGCGTATGGGGGTGATGTCAGCAACGCGCACGGGAAGGATGGGTACCCTGGGGTGTTGCATGCACGTACCAAGGCTATGTGGGGTGCACGCACGCTCAAGCGCGCGCGCTCAGGGGGCCCGCGCTCGCCACACCCCCCACGCTCGTCCCGCCGTTCTCCTGGAGTGATGCATACGCTGCTGGATCTGTCCTTGCTTGCACATCTGCTTGCGTGTGTGGCTGTCTATGGCCAGCCGTGGTGAGACACAAGAAGGATCAACACCCCTCCCCCTCACATCCCCACCTCGATAATCCCCTTGCGGCTCACCATATAGACCTTTGGAAGTTTGCGGCGCCCCTTCATGGTGCACAGCGTTCCTCTTTCCCGTGCACACAAGGTTCACACCCCTCCTCTCCTCACCTCAATGATCTCCTTGTACTCGTCGTTGTCCGTGAGCTCCTCGGGCGTGACGGCCTCCTGCGCGGTGCATGCGAACGCGCACGCATGTCATGCAAGGGAACGCAGCACCTGCAGTATCCTCGAAACCCAGGCAGGAGCCAGTGGAGCCAGCAGGCGCTGGCAAAGCAACGGGTGCAGCAGGGGAAGAGGGGGCAGGAGGGGCAGGAGGTTTAAAAGGGGGCCAAGGAAGTAGATTGGCTAGGGTGGGGCCGGCAAGGGCCAAGGGGGCCGCTGTGGCCAAAGGAGGCACCAGGGACTCAGGAGGCAGGAGACCAGGTGAGCCGGGGCAGCAGGGGCCAAGGGACATTATGAAGCAAGCATTAGGAGCTAACATAGACACTCATTCAAAGAGGGCGCCTCCCGAAAAACAAGCCGGGAGTAGACCTGGTGATTGAGTTAGCACCAGGGATGCCCATCAAAACGCAAGCGCGGCGAGTGGCCGTCGGAGCTGCACTTGGCGCATTGCCCAGGAGCAGGAGTCCCCACAGCAGGACATGTCACATGGCATCACACCCGCAGGGAGCACACCAACATACACTGGGCATCACACACGCAGGGAGCACAACAGCATACGCTGGGCATCACACACACTGGGAGCACACCAACACACGCTGGGTATCACACAGTAAGTATCACACATGCAGGGAGTACACACACACACGCGCGCGCGCACACACGGGGCTTCACACACGCAGGCACACCAACACACAGTGGGTATTGCCGGGCAACCGCACCTGTTGGCACACGACCACCTCCACTTTAATCAACAGAGCACACGCGCGAGGGACGAGCTCGACAACGCGCACCTGCAGCACGACGATACGCGAGCCGACGACAGGTGCAGCCACGCCAGGCACTCCCGCCACAGCAGCCGCCATAGGCGCGCCTACGGTAGTCAGGGGGGCGATCGGCGCTGCAGGCATCGCCGCCGCTCCCGCGCCGCCAGCGGGCTGCGTGTGGGGAATATGGTGGGGGGGAAGGATGTGGTCAGGGAGTGGCAGGGATTTCGGGGGAGAGCGGGGGCAGCAGGCAGGCAATTTCGGACTGGGAGCCACATGCGGGCTTGGTGTGGTGCTAATGTGTGGAGTGTTTGTCCACGCGTGCGTGCACGCGCGTCCATCCATGCTTGGTCCCAGCCACCACGCAATCTTCTGTATAAGTACACAAAAACACGAGCTGGCAAGCACACGCATGCGCGCCTGCGCCCACCTCTGCGCGGCGCACAGTTAGTGTGCGGTCGCCCATCTTGAGCCCGTTCAGGCCGGCGATGGCGATGTCGGTAACGTTGTAGTCCTGGTACACAACAAAGCCGTACCTGCCAAGGCGGCAGCAGGCAGGGTGCCAGCAAGACAGTGTGTGCGCATGTGTGTGTGTGTTGGACATTTCTGGTGGGCTTGTTCAAGGTCCTTGACGCACGTGGCGTGCGTGTGCGTGTGTGACCTCCTTGGTTAAACAATTTTAGTCAAGTGCACGCGGTGTGCATCTATGGCGAGGTAGTGGCGGCACGCCACCATGAGCTTTAGCTGCAAGCTATGAAGCATGCCTGTAGCAGCGTGCCTTGTGAGTGGCCAGGTAGGAGAGGGTGCCTACAAAGCATGCGGGAGCAGGTGCCGACGCGCGAGTGCCTGCGCGCCCGTCTCCTTGTCCTTGATGAGCTAGGAGCTCTTGATGGTGTATGCAGATGCATACGCGCAGGCACACTGCTGCTGCCGCTGCGGTCCACCCACCCCTTGCCCATGCCGGTCTCCTTGTCCTTGATGAGCTCAAAGCTCTTGATGGCGCCAAAGCTGCCCAGCAGCTCGCGGCACTGCTCGTCGGTCAGGTAGTAGGGGATGCCGCCCACAAAGATGCGGTTCTCGGCGTCGGGATGGCCCGGGATGCGATAAGAGGGCACTGACGCCGTCATCATGGTGGGCATGCTGGACGTGTCCACGCCTGCGTGCGTGCGCGTGTGGGCGTGTGCATGCACTCGTGTACGCGAGTGTATGTGCGTGCACGCGTCTCAAGCAATCCACCTCTTATGCAACCACCCATGTGCGCACTTGCACTCGCGCCCAAATGCACGCCCCTGCCTTGCTGCCACCTGTTCCTACCCCCCCTCCGCACACCCCCACCTGCGCCCCAAGGCACAAACCGCCCTTACTGGAGCGCCTCTGCACACCCCTGCCGTAGTCTCCCTGATATGCACGTACCGCCCTTGCTGGCGCCCAGGCCGATGGCGGACAGGTTGAGGTTGGGGTTGGGGCCGCTGGGCCCCAGCGCAGCAGCGGCAGCAGGGTTGTAGTCGTTAGGCCTGCAGGCAGGCAGGCAGGCAGGCAGGCAGGCATGGTGAGTGAATTTGCAAGGCGAAGACTGCCAGCAGAACAGGGTTGTAGTCGTTAGGCCTGCAGGCAGGCAGGCAGGCAGGCAGGCAGGCGGGCATGGTGAGTGAATTTGCAAGGCGAAGACTGCCAGCAGAACAGGGTTGTTGTCACTGGGCCTGCAGGCAGGCAGGCAGGCAGGCGGGCATGGTGAGAGAATTTGCAAGGCGATGACTGCCAGCAGAACAGGGTTGTAGTCGTTAGGCCTGCAGGCAGGCAGGCAGGCAGGCAGGCGGGCATGGTGAGTGAATTTGCAAGGGGAAGACTGCCAGCAGAACAGGGTTGTAGTCGTTAGGCCTGCAGGCAGGCAGGCAGGCAGGCGGGCATGGTGAGAGAATTTGCAAGGCGAAGACTGCCAGCAGAACAGGGTTGTTGTCACTGGGCCTGTAGGTGCGCAACGTGGGCAGGCAGGCAGGCAGGCAGGCAGGATGGCAGGAAGCAGGTGGGCAGCATGAGCAGCAGGTGGAGTCAGCCGTGTTGCAAGGGGACCATTTCATCGTCGTCGCTGTCGTTGTTTCATATACCATGGAACTGGGGAAAAGGTTATGATTTCGAAAATGCTTCTCTTCCAAGTGCATGAATGACCAGCCACTAAGAATAAGACAGCGATGGCTTAGCGGTGGTGAGCAATATCAGATGACCGCCAAGCAAAAGGGTGCCCTTTGGAGTCAGGCCCCAATGCCCATGTGCCCATTCCTGGCGCCTGTGGCCTTTACTTCATGCACTAGCCGCCCCTCCCTGCACACCTTTGAACAGGAGCATGCGAGTACGCCTGCTGCGCGGCTCATGCGCGCAAATCCACATGCACACGCACCTGCGCACGCGCACGCTGACGCCCTCAAACATGATGCCGTCCAGGGCCATGGCGTTACTCGTCTCCTCCACTGCAGGTTGGCCAACAAGAGGGGTCACAGGATGAGTCACAGGGCACAAGGCATGGCCACGCACTGGGGCAGCCGATGGCTGTGTGACCTTTGTGCTTGTACACATGTACAAACAGCGTACATGAATTTGCTGGTGCCTGGGCTGGTGCCTGTGCGCATGCCCCTTGCATATCTTAATTGACGGCACCGCCCCCCAAGGTTGACACGGCATCCAGGGCTGCGTGCACATGGGCTTAGCCCTACACGCCCAGCAAGCAGAGGTCTAGACAGAGGGCGGCGGCTGCAGACGCACCTACCCTGCAAGCTGCGCCAGAGCGCACCTCAACCTACCAACACCCTCTTGTTCGCAAGTGCCACGACTTTACACATTTGCAACAACAGTTACAGGCAGCCTCAACAACCCTTGCTGCTTGACCGCTGCACACGCGCGCGAGCAACCTAAACCCTCCCAAACACCCCACTCGCGTCCACCCTCCCTCTCACTGGCGTGGTCGAGCTCTCGCACCACACGTGCGCGTGTTGCCGTTCGAGCACGCCGCGTGCGCGTGCGCGCGCTCGAGCCCCATGGGCAGCGGCGGCGGCAGCAGCAGCAGCACCCATAGCTAGCGGCGCAGACACAGGCAGGGGCAGGCAACAGGCACAAGGCAGCGGAGGAGCAACAGGCAGGGGAACAAGGAGGAGGACAGCAGCACAGGGAAAGGCGTCAGTCTCTGCTTGAGAAGGAGCAGTGGGAGTGCCTTGGCTTGACAAACGAGTGCACCCAGGCATGCACAAGCACAGCGTGCATGTGTGCACACGCAGCCCCCCGGGGCTTCATGAAGCTGAGGCCCTAGGCACGCTGCATGTCACAGGCTGTGTGTGTCCTGACTATCAGCAACTGGGAACACTAGAGTTATGCTCGCTTGTATAAGCCTCACGCACCGCTTCACCTTAGGGGCATGCATGCACAGCAGCTCAAGGGAAATGCAAGTTGGGGACCACAGGCAGCCCACACACAAACAGCCCACAAACAGCAGCCCACAAACAGCCCAGGCGCGCCCACAAACAGCCCAAGGCAGGCCGCTCACACGGCAAAAGCTAAACATGCCGCATCTAAGCCGCTTGGGGCAGCGATTGTCTCTGTATCAAGGCGGCTAGCACGTCTAGCACGTTGTGCTAAGGATTACTTTCCTGATAGACAATTGAGCGGGCAGGGCCCAATAGCATGAAACAGCATGACCATCTGAGGATTTGTGGTCCAGAGGTGCGCTCTCTGGACTGCCAATCTGGGGAGTACCCCGTGCAATGTGTTCATCTGCCGGAGCGTGTGCGTCCTGCGCACAACAAAAGCCCTCGGGGGCCGCGGCATGCGATGCGCCGTGCAGCGTGCCCCAATGGTGTTCAGCAGGCGTGGCGGGCGCCCGAGCAGCCGCGGGGACTCACCGGTGCGGAACTCGACAAACGCGAAGTTCTTTTCCTTGTTGATGTACACATTAACAACCGCATTGCCTGCGCGCACAGCGAGACAAAAGGCTGGCACTGGTTGGCCGAGGTTGTGCATCTGTGTGCGTGCTACCCCAATTGTGGGTCAGTCAAGAGCAGTGAAGTAACAGCAGCGCTCACGCGCTCACGTGATGTGTGGGACCCCGCGCGACCAGACTGGCGGGATGCATGGTGAAAGCGCAAGCACGCAAGCACCGGATGCATGGTGAAATCGTGAAAGCACCGGATGCATGGTGAAAGCACGCAAGCACCGGATGCACGGTGAAAGCGCAAGCACGTGAAGCGACTGTCTGCTGCCAGCACGCGCGCGTGGTTGGAGTGCGCACATGCACGTGCGCATCAGTGTTTGCATGTGCGTGTGTGTAACCAAGGGCAGGCTAGGCACCTTGGCACGAGCCTCCTACAAAAGGGGGTGTGCACACGATGGGGTTATACAGTATAATGGGTAATCGCCCCATACTCAACATGTGGCAAGACCCTGGTAATGCAGGGGACGTGGGTTTCAATAGGGGCGTGAGACATGCACAATGCGCAGAGCGCACATGTGTGGAATCCTTGTAAGATCAAGCAAAACCTCCTATCATCCATCCTCACAATGCAAAAGCAACCGTTCATACATCCATCCTCAGAATGCACCATGGAGTGCTGACAAGTTGTTTCCCGCTCGCATATTGTGCTTCTGCGGTTGTTCCGCCTCCATTGCGCTGGAGCAGTACATTATCCCTCTCAGAACCGACTTGCAGGGTGGCGGCGAGGACGGTGCGACCCGCCCCACGATCAATGAGCGTGGGCTGTGGTGCACCACGCCGTGTCTGTTATTGAAGCGCCATGTGGAGCTTCAACGACAGACACAGTGCCGGGTGCGCGTGCAACAGAGTCGTTAGCCACACTACAAGGGCTGCGCTTGCCTGCAAGATGGCTTGCCAATACTGCACTGGCAAGGAACTGTAGGATCTGGTTCTGGATTCTAGGATTTGGATTCATTGTGGCTAGTTGGCTAGTTCCTTGTGGGAGCGGTATTTTTTAACAACCAAGGCGCGCCCAGTAAAGGTAACGTGCACATCACTGGTTGGAATAGGGCTCATGCAGGGGCGAAATAGAGGATACTAGAGGGGTGACAAGGACACATGATACCACATAGGTCCCATGATGACACATAGGTCCCATGATGACACATAGGACACATAGGTCCCATGATCATAACACGAAGCTGCTTCCAGCGGCTGATGCCCCCTCACAGACTGAGGGTGCCCAAAAGTGCTCAAACGCGCGCCAGGAGCCAGCTGCTTGGCACTGGCCATCACAGCCACAGTGCTTGCATGCTGCTCGCTGCAAGGGACGCAGCAGGTGCGCGGGGCAGCATGCAGACCAACAAGACCCCGCACCTGGGCCAGCACTGTTCCCGCCGATGGCGGCCAAAGCAGAGCTGAAGAAAGTGGCGATGGACTGCTCAACAGCGGTCGGGGGCAAGCCGCCCACGTACGTCCTGCGCGCGCCGAGAGAGCAGCACGAGAGGACCCGAGTCTAGTGTTGGCTGAGCCACAGGCCCCCCCCCCAGTCATGAGAGCCCCATCCATGCAGAGCACTACAGCAACAGTCACAAAGCCCAGCGCCTCACACAGAGCGGCCGCTGGCAGACACCGACGAGGAGCCCTGACTGCACAGGCTGAGCTGAGTCGGCTCACACCTGAGCTGAGCATTGCCGGCGTGCGGAGCCAGGAACGGCCAATGGTGCACCGACCGGCGCAGCAGGCAAAAGAGGCGCGTTTATGCCATTTTTGCGGCAATGCTGAGTTCTCGGCGGTGCAAACAAGCCGTGGATGATGGCCCGCGTGTGTCGGTGCAGGAGTAACAGAATGCAAGCGCGGGGGAGCAGGGCAATTGCACTCCTGCCCCTGCAATCGCGGCGCCGGCCATTGCGCTGGCGAGGGAGCCGTCACTGCAACACGGCCCCTGTTAGCCACAGGCTGTCCAAGAGTGCACAAAGCCAGTGAGTGCCCTGATAGGCAACGGCCGTCTATTTGGCAGCAAGGGATGAGTCAGGCCAGGACACATGGAGGCTCAAGCGGCACACACGGGCTCATCTTCTTTGGCCCACTGGGCCCCGGGTGACCCTTGTGTTTCTCACATCTTCTTGCCTTTGTCCGCCTCGTAAGGCCTCATTTTCCTCACACCTCCTCACACACCCCAACTGCGCCAGTGTCACGCACGTGCCGTCCACAGTGCCCTCCCTCTGCACACGTCCCCCCATTGCGCCAAACCAGTGCCAGACATGTTAACCCCCACCCTCACACACCTGCGCGCGTGGCGGGTGGCCTGCTGGGAGGGGGGGTGCGCCATGGGCAGGGAGGTCATGTTGGGGAAGCCGGGCACGGGCCCTGGCATGTTCAGCATACCACCGGGAAAACCTCCCATGGGTGGACCAGGCAGCGCTGCGGAGCGCAAGAAGGGTGCAGCAGCAGTTGTGGAGGTGAGAGCAGCAGGAGGTGAATGCGTGTGGATCAGGGTGGAGCAATGTGAGGAGGTGAGAGCAGCAGCGCGTAAAATGGGGTCAAAGGGAGGGGAAATAAAGGAGCTCAAGGCGAGAGGTGGCAGGGGTGGTGTGGTTGTCTGGCTGCATGGCATTGGGACGGGAGGGACGAGGCATGTTGGAGTATGATGGCTGCCCCAAGGCAAGGAGTGAGGGGGAGGGCCGTAAGGAATGCAGTGGGAGATGCAAGCTGCAGGGGAAGGCGGGGCAAAGAGACAGCTGCATGGACTGCCACTTGCAGCGTGAACTCAAGGCGACCACCTTGTTGTTAAAACTTTTTAGTGACCAATTCGGCCTCCTCCAGGGTGATGTCCTAATGACGCCGATGGTGAGGACATGAAACATGCATGGGCTCGCAACGCAAGCTGCAGCAAGTCAGGGGTCATGAGTTGGGTAGGGTTTCCAATAACAGTCCCTCCATGCCTCTGCCCCACAAGCATGAGCAACTGTCGTGATCCCACAAGGTGATTGGGGGCCTGCACTTATCATGATGACCGAGCTAGCTAATCTTGCTCGACCCCACAGGAGGGGGGCATCGCATGTCAAGGGGCAAAGGAGGACTGTGGCTCAAGGAGGAATCGCCACTCACCTGCACTGAAGCCGGTGGGGGCAGCGGCAGCAAGCTGGGGTGGAGCAGGAAATACACCCGCGGGCGTGACCAGCGCTGGGGCACCCACAGCAGGTGCAGCTGGTGCCCCAGTCGGGCCGACCTGCGTGTAATCAGAAGGCGGGGGTTGCACCTGTGTGCGCTTGCAACCAGCAGGCAAAGCAGGGGTGCCAGGCACCTGGCATTCGCTAGGCTAGGAATGCGTGTGCATGCGTATTTGCATGTAAGTGCGTGTGTGAGCGCACATGTGTGTGCGCGCTCGAAGCGAGGATGCGTGATTCAATGCCGCTCACAGGATGAATACAAGAGATGAAGACGTGCGCATGTGCACAGGCGTATCATTTATCTGTGACAGGGCGCTCCCTCCTTCGCAACTAACCTAGCGAGGGTGTTCGCGCAACACTATTGCCCCCCATGCGCATCCAGCAAGGGGCTTGCAAATACAGCACACACAAGACAGGCATTGAAACGTATCCTCATACTTGGGCTGCAAAGAGCGCTCATACACAGCATGTAGGCGTGGGCTCGTTCAGGGTGGCAGGGGTCCAGCGGTGAAATGAGCATGCAGCGATCAAACGCAGCCCCTCCTTCCCACGCACATCGAACAGCGATTTCCTCCTTCTCCCGCTGTCTCGGCGTGGCGGTGATCGGCTAGCACTGCGTGAGCGGCTCCGTCTCCTGCGGCGTTGCAAGCGGGGACAGCAAGCAGAGACTGGTTGTTTTGCATGGGCCTTCTTAAGGGTACGACCTGAGAGCCTCAGCTGGAAGTAAGGGTGGACATCACTCTGTTTCGGTGGTGCAGCAAGTCAAGCACACCATGTCGTTGGGATATGGGCGGTATCGCACCTGGAGCTCCTGTCCCGGCTACGTGACCTTGATTTGTCCCTGCTCTTGTGGCTCCGCTTTCGGTCCCTGTCTTCTCCCATTTTGAAATTTTAGTGTCCTGTTCGTGTGTCTGCTACTTGACCGTGAATGAACGTTGTTCTGGCTTCGCCTGTTGCATCATACTATAAATCTGTAATAGAGCTTTTACTAGAATTGAGTCTATAAGCCACCCCCTTTCTCTGTCTTGATCGATCGATTGATCTCGAGAACGCTCAAGATCGAACACTGTCTCCCACGACTGGGTGTGTGTCTCCACCCCTGCAGTAAACTCTTGCATGGCATTATCCCTTGGTAGATCCTCCTCTGCGGTTGGCTTGTTCCCAACAGCCCTGCGATCCAGGCTGCACACAAGGACTTCAAGAGGTTCCCAACATTGTCGCATGACAATGAGCTGTACAGCCAGCCTAGCCATCCAGGTGAGATATGTCTTTATGCACTCTGTCGCGTGTGTGTGTTTGTTTGTGTGCGTGTTTGCGTGTGCGAACGTGTGCGAACGTGTGCGAACGTGTGCGTGTGCATGTGCGGTGTGTGCGCGCGTGTGTGCGCACCTGTTTGCGCGTACGCGTGCATATGCAAGTGCGTATGTGCGCGTGTGTATGCGCACGTGCTTTGCGTGCGCACGTGCGTACGTACGTGTGATTTGTTTGCAAGTTGGTGGGCCTTCAAAAAGACACATTTTAATCACATCTTGTTATTGCTTGCTTTCAGAGGGTGCTCCATTGGAAGCACATTGGAGCAGACGCTCTGTCTTATCTTCTGATCGCTTGCTGCTGCAGGAGGTTGCCAAAGACATTGCCCCAACACTGCCGCGATCAGGCCACACAGCAGCCGCCCTGCCCGCCTGGCATACGCATGATGTCATTGTTCTTGGAGGGTGAGCGACAATCCGCTCAGCAGGCTTGGCAGATGTACCCTTTCGCAGACCTCTCCTACTCCATTTTGCTTAGTCTTCCTTCACCTGTGCTTGCATTTTCAGGTATACCGAGAATGCAGCAGATGGACAGATGCAGCGCCAGGAGTGTATGGAGGGTTGGGTCTTTAGCAAACAGGGGGAGGGATCCTGGCAGCCACTCGCGATGTCCTCCAGCAAACCTGCCCCAGCGGTGTGTGTGCCAGCTTGCTCGTCTTCCGGAAACCTTGCACATGGTGTCACTATCTCAGCTGCAGTGCTGCGCAAACATGTGCAGGCTGGGTACCCCCAACAAGGCATCAGCACAAAACATGTGCTGTGCACAATGTGCACAATGGGCTAAAAGATCCTCCTGTTTGGGATCATGCAACGCGCTAGGCGCTCATGTTGCAAGCCAGGCCTCCTGCGCCCTATGCTGCATTTTTTCTTGTTTTTCAAGGATGCTGCAATGCACTTTTGCCCTGCAGCCCAGGCTTGTCTCTCAAGCTGTTGTTGTCGGAGATTCGCTGTACTTGATTGGTGGATGGAATCCAGGTAGGCCCCGCGCTCCTTATTTCTTGCTGGGCAGCTTCTTGATTGGGCCGGCCACCTTAATTGTAGCTCCAGTCCATGTTTTTTGCTCCAAGTGCTGGCTTTTTGATTAGCTCTCGCTAATGTTGTAGTAAACCTCTATAGCTGGTAGTGCGGTAAAAGGAATTTCAGTGGTTTAATTCTCTGCCTTGCGCTGCTGACAACCACAGGCGGACCAACCCCCTTCTTGAACGATATCTGGCGCTTAGATTTAAAAACAAACAGGTCAGGCTCCACTCTGTCTGACCACTTCCCTTTGCAGCAGCAAAGCAAGTCAAAGCCAGATTGCAGGTTCTAAGATAATTTGTGTGCACTTCCATCCCCAACTGTCCCCAGTTTGCACTTCCATGCCCGACTGTTCACCGTGTGCACATCTGTGCCTAACTGTCCCCAGTTTGCTCCTCTCGTGTTCCCGCTTGTGCATCTCTCTGGATATTTCATTGGCCAAGCGCACTGCATTACCCAGCGGCTTGCGCCAGGCTCAAAGAAATTAAGGAGTTGGACGGACTTTTGAACAGTTAGCAACAATTGTGTTTGCATGGAACCAACATGGTCCATAGATTTTGGACTTTCGTTTAGTTAACAAGTCATCGCATGTACATGAAACTACCATGATAAGAAAATCATGGGGTTTTGGACGGCCAGCGCAAACCATGCATAGCTTGAATTGCAATGCCCCGTGCCAGCCATTGGCAGCACCGGGCGAGAGCCAACTACCTCGATCAGCCATCCCACAGTCATTTCCCTCAGGATTTGAGGCCAATGTCTGTCAGCCCTGAATATCCTTCATTTCACGGGCTCCATCTTGGCAAGCAGGGTCCGCTCACACCTTGAACTTCCACCTTTGCCATCCATGTAGGCATACAGGTGCTTCCCCTTGTGTGTGTCAGCCTCTGCATGTGGCATTAAATAAACACCTCTCAGGTATGCAAAATGAGGTGCATAATCTACGCAATGATTAGCTTGACGTGCTTGCAGCTGGGCCCAGATCCATCCAGAAGGCGAGCCCTTGCCTGCGATTTCAAGGTACTGACCAAAACATTTTCTGTATGAGCCTGTAGGAAAGGTGCTTCAGCATGTATCCAAGCGTGTGGTTTATTTATTTGTATTAGCATGACTTCATGATTACCAGCGCATGGACAATCACAGGAGAGGAAAAGGGGTCGATGTGTGCGTCTGCTCCGCGCGTTTTGGCCTTCTCAAAGGCCTCTGCTTTAGCTCAGCACTTGGGATAAGGCCACATGCAGCTGAGTTCAGCCAGAGCAGCCCACCTTGCAAGAACAGCATGCGCCCTGAACATGTCTATTTCATCGAGTCTCTCTCCGAGACAGCGCCCAGATCATTACACCTTTCATTTTTTGTGATTTGCAAGCGCGCTCCTCCCTGTTAGGACACCAAACTGATGCCCTATGGGAGGGTAGAGTGGCCTTGTCGTTGGGGTGGTTGGGCGGTTGCACCGCCCTCTGGTGATTTGGTATGAAGGACTCACAGGCACCAATGCTGCCACATGCCTGGCCCCATCCAGGATTATGTTTGATGTTTATGCATGCCATTGCAGGCATCAAGCAGCTGCTGTGGGCAGCCACATTTACATCCACCACCATCGGTCAACCCAAGACATCACTGTGCTTGATGTCACGTCTCCTGACCGACCAAAGCTCAGCAAGGTGGCTGCAGTAGGGTTGCTGAAAAGTTTGCAAATACTCCATATAGTTTGGCCAATTGGCACAGAGTCTGGCGAACCTACTGCGTATTTATTTTTATGCAGGGTGCCATTCCAGAGCGGGCGTTGTGCTGGTCACATCTGTGATCAGAAGATTGCTGAACAATTGATGTTCCCGCCCTTGGATTTGCAAGGGGTGCTGTGTTGGGCCGTAGATCATGTGCAAGTCTAGGCATGCGCGGATGCCCTGTGTCCGCCTCAGTCCACCAGATGTGTGCATGACAGGGTGACCGTCACCAATACGTGACCTTTTGATGGGATGTCCTTACACCTGCCTGACAGAACCCTGCAGGAAGGCATATTCTAGTGTCAGAAGCTGTACTTAGTGATAGTAGCATAAGATGAGTAATAGTGACATAAGGGCGAGTTTGGGAAATAATAAGTATTGAGAAATGAATGATATTGGGATAGTGACTGTGATAGTGGCGCAAAAAAAGACATTGGGAAATGGCTGTGGACACTGAAAAGGGATATGGCCGCCCATTGAGGCTGCGCTCTGTATAACTTGTGTTCTTTTCTGCGCATGCTGATTGATCCCCTTGGAATTCCTTACCCACTCTGGCATACAGCATGTCCTGGAATGACCATAACATTATCCCATGCAGCGCCAGCCTGGTGTTGGAATGGCAGGTGTTCCAAGCTGATCCCAGAAAATGGTGCCATATTTTGTTTGCGCTCCCATAGATGCTCTTGTGCATCACATTGGAGGATGTGAGACGGGTGTTGTTTTATCCACGTGGTGACACCCACCTCATGTCATGAGCTGATGTGGTGAAGCTTGTCCTTTCCCCCTTCAGCTACTGAGCTGCTTAGCTGTGGCCAGGCTTGCCCTGCAAAGTTCCTAGGGCCCCTGTGCACTCCTTACACAGGCCAAAGCCTGGGCTGCTTACTTAGGACGTAGTCAGCAAGGTCCCCGCAAAAGAATGGGCATTCCTCTCTCGAGTAGGAACTGGCCTGCAGACAGCAACCCCAACACTCCACAATCACCACTCAATCCCAGCCCCTCCTCTGCCCCCCAGCTGCCTGTCACAGGCGACGTGCCTCCCAGCCGCGGCCTGCACTCGCTGACCGCTGTCGCCCCAGCCAAGGGCCAGACGCCCACGCAACTGTTCCTCTTCGGTGGAGCTCCGCAGCACGGCCCCATGGTGGGTGCGAGTGCGCCCTCTTGGTCAATGCAGACTTTTGGCTACAGGCCTAAGGCTTTCAGGGAGCAGTGCACCTTGGGCTTGTGTGTAAGTCATGTTGGCAGGGTCTCATGGTGGCCTTGGATTGTGGTGACCTTGGACCCTCATCAACCACCTCGTGCACGCACCAGGCGCACAACCCTGGGTGCATTGGGCCCCTGCCCAAAAGCATGTGCCAGGCGTGAAAGCCAAGTAGCTTGCATGGATAACTTGTTCTGGTCGTTGTTTGTGCCAAGGGCTTTGGGCGCGAGAGAAGGCATAGCGTGCGCAGCCGCGCGGTCCATAGCCTTGTGGTCCCGTTGGGCAAGTGGTCAAACTGTTCACGATTGAAACATGCATTTGGCGGATTGCTCATTTGGAGCGGTGGACCATGTGCCAAGCGATCTGCCTATCGAGGAGGATGCACAGCGTTTGCAAGCACTTGTTTTGTTCTCTACCTAATTGGTGCTGCACGGATGCTGCTGTGGCCATACATGCGTGGATGACAGCAGATGTAAGGACACGTCATGATGTGATTTACTAAGTCTTGTAGCTATCAGGGAGCATGACTGTGGGCGAGTTTGCCATGTCAGTGCGTCTACAGCAATCCACCCCTCTCCCCTCCCCCTCTATCATTAATGCTGCCTTCAACTTTTATTGGCTCTCTTCTTTCATCATATAAACGGTCCTGGTGGCACTGCTGATGCAAGCTTAAGCTTGTTAGGAGTATTTGTTTGACCTAGATGCCCGCGCACAAGGTGTACTGACTTGCCTGTGCGGCCTGCAGATGGATGACCTGTACGCCCTTGACCTCAAGACCATGGTGTGGAAGAAGCTGGCCCCATCAGGAACGCGACCACATGCACGATGTGCCCATGCCGCGGCTGCTGCTCCAGCGGGAAGGCACCTTCTCATCCACGGGGGTGGGTTCTGTTGCCTGTTCTCGTTTTTCATGCAGAGCACACAGTGTGGCCGAAAAAAGCGTTCTGGGTGCCTTGTAAATGCGTTGCGCAGGGGCTGCAGCGCCTTGCAGTCTTTGCAACCAATTTATTTGGGGTCTGCTTCCCCCATATCCGTGCTCTTGCATGAGCCTCCAATGTACCAATACACATATGCATGTGTATAGTCATTTAAACGCACCCAATCTGCTTGGTGCTGCAGGAGCCTTTTATCGAGACCAAGTCACTGGAGGAGGAGGATTGCAGGTGCGCTCACAGCTTCCATCCAGTGTGCCTGCAGAAGGACAGCACAGGATATGGCTGCTGCGTGTCACCTAGTTCAATGTGCTGTTGTGGATTTACTTGACACCTCGGCAAGTAGTATTTTGGCTTCACAGATCCAGCTTCCCTTTTGAAGAGTTGGCTGCTCCACAGCCAGTGGGTGCTTGCACGCTCAACTTCCTGGCTGAGATGCCTTGACTCAGAGCCCTGATGCTGAGCCCTGTTGAAGGGTCAGGCTGCTCGTGTTGCAAGCTCTTGATGTGTTGAACACCTTTTTGATTTCCTGTATCCCTGGCCTGTTTTCTCATCTTCCATGTTCATTTAAGCTGCCAAATCACTGCTTTTAACCAGGCCAGAATCTGGATGACTCCTTCACACTTTTGGTAGCGCGGTGCCCACTTCGGCAGATACAACTGTGTATGTGACACACAAGACTTTAATTCCTCTGGTACTTCTCAGGTCCTTGATGACGCGCTCTGCTATGACATCTTGGATAACGCGTGGTTGCCAGCTGCACCTGCCGAAGGCTCCGCACCTGCTGCAAGGAATGCTCATGTTCTAGTCCCAGTCTCTGAGGATGAGAACAAATGGTTGCTCTATGGAGGCTGGGTGCCATTTGTGAAGACTTTCAACGACTCCCACTTAATTAGCATGAAGATGTAAGGATGCAGATGATTCAGATGGAAAGCAGCCTTGGACGATCACTTCAAAGTTGTCAGCGTGTGCTTGTTTCATTCAAGGTCTTACTGTGCTCGGGGCTGTCATCAGGCAGTGCCTGAAGGATCAACTTCATGTTTCTTCAATTCAAAGTGAAGTTCACTGCACCATGCCTAGCAGGGGTTGGGCTGTTAGCCTGTTCAACATCTACAACCTGTAGATTGGCAGTGCGTGAATGATTTGGAAATGTCTAGATTCCGTCAAATGATTTGAATGTAAAGAGTCGCCAAATGATGCCATCTTAACTCCTTTCCCCCAACCCATTGATCAAGTTCACAAGTTCAAGTTTGACCTTCAGCCAGGCAGTTTGACTGATCAGGTTGCTGGTGAACACCAGCCATAAAAAAAACATCCATAACTTATGGTTGAAGCTCTGAAATAAAACGATAGGAATCATTAGTTTGTTTCTGGAAAAAATTGAAGACATCTGCAGAACAAGCTTGGGAGAAAAAAAAGCTCCAGTCTGATTGACAGTAATTTTGTGTGCCATAGGTAAATCGTGAAACAAGTTTGCAAATTGAAGCCTCAGCGAACACATTTGCATGCAAGGGCACAGGAAAAGAGCGTGTTTTTTATCTTGAATTGCCTGCAAGCCACACTTATCACAGGTACCATCATGATGTTCCCAGCTTCTTGTCTCGACTCGCAGCGTATGGGAATGTAACCTAAAACGTGCCACGTTACGCTGTGCTTGCTTGCCTAAATCCAGATGCAGATACCTAGGTACAGGAAAAGGCCGTCCATCAACAGTCACCAACCTAAGAGGCAAAGCAACCCAATTATGATATTTTGCAGCCTTGTCCGTCTGATCTTCATTGCCTAGCTGGTTTGCCTGGCTCCAGATACTCCTCAACCTCTTTCTCACATCAACAACAAATTGTGACTGTGGGATCGATCAACCCACTGATCAGACCCCAAACTCATGAGTCCACAGATACCTATTTTCAACTCATACACTCGTTCCATTCAATACGCAACAAAGATCATAAACACAAGTAGGAGGTTGAAAAATACCAAGGAAAGAACATGTGGCTCTTTTCAGAACCCTCCCGACCCCCACTAATGACCTTCCTCGTTTGATGGTGGAGATCTGCCTGGTGCTTGCACCAGATGTAAACTTCTTCCTTAATGCACGCAAGCAGGAGTTACTTTCAAAGTAACAAGTTGTTAGTGTAGTATTTTCTTTTCTTTTCTCAACTCATACAATCTGGAGCACCAAGGGTGATGGGGGCGCTTCAGGTTGCTGCACAACCAATTTGAATATACTTTCGAAGTTGCATGACTTGCCCTATCACTTATATGAAAGTCTGGCAGACTTTATGATTTCCTTTCAAAGGAAGTTCTCAGCGGCACAATTTGTTGCTGAACAAACTCAGCTATTTCATCTCAGACATTATGGATCTCTTTTTGGCAGGCGAAGACCAGCCACAAACCAATCAGCCCTACGGTCAGGCTGGCAGCTAATCCTCATTTTCTTTCTGAGCGGCGCAAAACATTTTGCCATTTCATTTGACATCATGGACTAGAGTTTGGCCGGTAATGACCAGCAACAAACCAATTAGCCTGATCAGCCGGTATGATCAGGTTTAATTAAAGACACTTGTGCCCCCAATCCGAGAGACGCTTTTGAAGGATGACAATAGGCTCGCATGCTCATGAAGACACGTGTTGGATCTTGTTCATCTCATTCACTAAAAGCTGTCTTCACCGGGCACTGGCCCTGGCAAGGGCTGCATCTGCCTCGACCTTTTGGCGCTTGTAGTCTGGCATGAAGGATGCTATGCAGGCCGTCAAGTACGCCAGAAAGTTGTAGTCAATGATCTGGAAGGCACATTGGTGCGGCACAACAGGGAAAAGTGAGACATTTTCAGGGCACAAGGATCGCATCTTGCTGCCTGCCTGACACCTGCAGGAACTGGTGCTAGCACAACAAGGAAACAGACTTGAAGGATCGAGCAATGAGCGCTCACATGCAGGATGTGTTCTTAGCACGCCTGCACACCTTCATGGCCAATCGGAAGCCAACGCCAGTGGGGCCCACATCCCGAAACACAGTTCGTCCGATGGAAGCAAACACCTGCAGACCAGGCCGCAGAGACAAAGCAAGGTGTGCGACACCTGCCCATGGGATGTTAGCGCACATGGCGCTACCAAATTTCCCACACAGGCTCATGCAGAGTTAGCATCAACACCAGTCACATGCGAGTGATGCAGCTGAGCAGACCAATGCTGTGCAACAGACCTGCGCAAAGTGCGTTTTGAGGCTAGGTTGAGCAGCTTCCAGGCAATGCTGGCTCTATAATCACCCCAGTCAGCTTTGTACTGTCACTCACAGTATCAGGGAGTTCTTCAGCGCTCACAGCAAACTTTTTGAAGAACTCCAGTGCATCAATCTTATGGGCCTTGTCATAGAACCTGTACAGCAAGTTGAGCAGCTTTGACCAGTAAGCCATGGTAAGAATGAAGCCTCAGAACCTGTACAGCAAGTTGAGCAGCTTTGACCAGTAAAAATGAAGCCCGCCTAAATGAAACCGCCTACGTGGTTCTTTCTTTCTTTTTTTCTAACTTTCTTTTTTCCTTTCTTTCTTAATGAAACCGCCAAGGATAACATGGCAGCCTAGCCAGCGTCATTGTTAAACAATGCACTGGTGGTTGCAGGAACTACAATGGCAGTTAGTGGGTTGGCCCTGTCTGCTGTGCACCATCAAAATACCTTGAAGCAACAGGGGAGGGGAAGAACACAAGGACATCTATGCCATAAGGCCGCACCTGCAGGAGCATGACAAAGGAATCCAAGAAACAATAAGAAGTCAAAGGCAGCACCATCGGGTCATCAGTCCAGGACAGGGGGTGGCCGCCAGCTAAAGAAAGCAGACGTTCTGCAAGCCAGTTGAGCCAGTTGAGCTCAGCGAGTTGCCGCGCCCACGATCCAGCTGCAAGGAAGCATTCCTTAAGGCGTGCTTGTCAGCATGTCGGATGCTGGCCTCAGCCATTGTGCCCCTTATGGCCGCACCTCTGCCGCAAGACCTGCCCCAAAGGAAGCCAGGAAAGACTTGGTGGCTGCATAGAGGACACTGAAGGGGCTGGGCGCTGACGCCGCAGCCGAGGATGTGTACACCACGCAACCCTTGAGCTTAGCTGTAACCTGGGGCAAGAAAGAAAAAAGGGGTGGAGAGGCTGCCACATTAGACTGAGAGAGAGGAGAGAGAGAGGGGGGGAAAGAGAGAGAGAGGGAGAGAGAGAGAGGGAGAGAGAGTGAGGGGGAGAGAGAGGGAAAAAGCCAGAACAGGAATGAAGATTGAACGATGATGAGTGTTCCAGAAACACACATCCAAAAGCAGATCAGATTCTTATTTGCAGTTGCTCGAGCAAACTGTTTTCCCACCATTTTGCTGACAAAATGATGCGTGATCTGCATGGCGCTCGTCGCATTGCAGTTCATGTTGGCCATTAGGTCACCCAAGGACCTGGAAAGAAGGAACAGCAGGAACACCAAGCAGCGTGAAATTGACAAAGGAGCAGCAGGACAAAAAGGACAAAAAGAGCACAATGAAAAGCAGCAGCAAGCCACAAAATGGTGCCAGGAGTCGAAGCATACCATTGCTCTATCCCTGTTAATGTTACTTTGTGGCAAGAAGGAGGGTTGTTCAGCCATGCGTGAAGTGCTTGCATGTGCAGAGTATGGGAATGCACGCCTGCTTTCGATTGTGAGCCCACAAGCCCCTTCATGGCTCCTTTTTATGCTTTGTACCCCCAAGGGAAGCTTTCTTAGATTCGGGCCCATGAGTTCCAATACTAGTCTATAGAAGCAACGATGCCTTTAGGCTGACCCTGTGTGCCTCACGAGAGCAAATGTTGCACAACAGCACAAGAGCACGAGAAAAGTATCCACACACGCAAGGAAGAGAGGCTGGTGCGTGCCAGAACTCGTTCCTAACCTGCCAACGACAAACATGAAACAGAATGCCAGAACAGGCTCTAAGTAGAGAAGACAGTATCGTCTATCAGTGGAAGGCAAAGCAACATATCAATGTAACATGCAGCATTTTGCACGAGTTCCTGACCTTGCGAAAAAGAACCCGGTAAGAAGGTAACCGGCATTGCAGAAGATAATCTGCAGAGGACAAGAAGACATGTGCACCAGGTTTTGGGTACATAAGCGGATGGACCCTACAATGCTCAGTCTTTCAGATGATGAAGCACCTGCCAAATGCCGGGTCAGCAAAGGAAAGATGGAAGACTTAGTCTCTTGCCTGAGAAGCTGAACAGCGTGTGGAAAGTTGCAAAGGAAAGTCGCAATCAGACCTGGTGCTCCGATAGGCATTCAGCGGGCACGCAGAGAACGCAATGATGCAAGGATCTTTTGGCATTATCACAGAGTGCCGAATGTGTCCAAATGAGGGATGGCAGCAGGTAGTAGGACGCTGCAGAGTTTGCATCACACACCTGCACAGGTATATCATCTGTCCGGGCTTTTATGCTTTCCAGGTAGTCATCCCCTCCAAGGTTAGCCGGCACCTGCACATGGGAGGAAGGGAAGTCGGGCTCAGAGCTGTGTCCCAATCATAGCTTCATTTTGTTTCGCAGCAAATGTACATGGTTAGTTCCTGAGTTTGTACTGAAGGTACATGGGAGATCACTCTGGCTGATGGGTGTAACTGTTTATGTGATTTTCCTCAATTGCCTGGCAGCCCCCTCAAGGATAAAACTGCCTACCTATGTTCCCAGCTCAATACCATAGTGCACAGGTGTTGTTCAACACGTCATGACTGCTGGAATAATCATCTGCCAAAAAAATCAAGCTGCAATTCACTTCCTTCTCACGGATGAACTCAGCGTTCATGAACGTATCAGAGGATTTACATGCAGATTATTTCCCACCTTCCGGAACTCTTGGCCAGGAAATTGCTGCGCCAGCTCCTCATAGGTGGCATCCAGCAAAGGGTCCCCCAGGGCAACCAGGACTACATTCAAGCCCTGCCGAGCTAGTTTGAAAGCGATGGACTTGCCGATACCTGTAGAGAGATCGTTCAAAAGGGGGAGATGAAGGCAATGGATAGGTGTGGGCTTGCATGGATCGGCATGGAGGTGGATCCTCATGATTGCATGCCAGCTCCAATTGCACATCACTCACCTGAGCTAGCACCGGTGACAAGTGCCCAGGAAGCTTTATATCGTTTTTTCAGGTTCTGTGTCTTGTAGAAGTAAGCACATACAAGGTGCTGCACGAAGTAGGTGACAAAGGCAAGCGAAAACAAAGTCCAAAAAAGGTACTTGTAAATGTCCATGTTTCTTTTTGATGAATAACCCTCGGTAAACCCTTAATCCACTTCAATATCAATTTCACTGCGCAAAGCTAGGGGGCTTGCAAGATACTTTTTAATAGCACGTTGATTTAGTGCAAAAATTATATCCATATGCAATCCCACACATGCTTTACCCAATGGGCAAGCAAACTAAGCACAGTGCAGCCTTTTCCCGCCCCTGCCACGCAAATTGTGCACCACAGAAATACATTGAAGTCTGGACTGATGGGTAGTAAGCACTGCCCACAGACCACTGGCCACCATCGCGCGCAGCGGCATGTGCCCAGCGTGGCCGCACAGCAGGAGCAGATCCTGGAGAAAGGGAACCCTGTATCCACCATCAGCCAGAAAGCCAGACAAGCTTTGTTCAGTAAAGCCCATGACAAGGTATTGTGAAAGGGCAGGGCAGGGCAGAGCTGCCTCAGACCTTGCTGAGCCACAAGTCTGTGGGTGTGCGCGTGCGTGCGTGTATGTGCGTGTGTGCGTGCGTGCGTGTGAGTATGTTTGTGTATGTGTGTGATTATTATTATGATTATGTGTGTGCGTGTGTGTGCGTGTGTGAGCGTGCGTGCGTGTGTGTGCGTGTGCGCCCCTGTGTATGAGATGTGTATGTCTTTATTTGTGTGCGCCTGTGTGTGTGTGTGTGTGTGTGTGTGTGTGCACGCCCTCTCACACACTCCTTGGCTGTCCCTGCTGAATGCAGGACGAGGTCGAGGCCCAGGTGTCTGGGCAAATCCCTGCGTGGCTTGACGGCTCGCTTGTGTGCAACGGCCCCGGAGACCTTGATAACCAGGTAGTAAGCCAAGGCTCAGTCAACTTAGCAAGGGGCCCCCAATAATGCTGGGAGGGCTGCAGCCTATTGTAAGTTCATTACCAGTGAATGCGTGAGGCGCGCCTCCTTTCTGGGGTATGCACAATGCTTTTGAGCTTTGCCCAGTAAGTGTGGCGTAAAAGGTTGTGCCTGCCCTTACAGAAGTCACGACACGGCTCAATCAGCAAAACTTGCTCTTAGCACAAATGTTGAGATTGCCCATTGCTTCTGACGTTTTACATTAATGACGGATGTATTGGGATTTGTGAAACATGAAGCAGGATGGGCAAGGTGCATGAATCATGCAGCATGATGCTTGCAGTCTGTCATCAGCTGCCTTGCATTGCCACAGTGCTCGTTGACAGCTAGTTGTGCTGTGTAAGAAAGAGCTGCTGCTAGGTCAATCAAACTGATTGATTAGTGCTCAGTCAGGGTTGGACGCTGACCATTTGCACATTGATTGTGATGGAGGGGAAGCAAAGAGGCAGCAGGCTTCCATAGCACTCCAGTGCACATGGTTCACAAGGCCTCGCAGCACAGAAGCCTCACTGTCTGTCAATGCAAATTTGTATGCTGGATGGCACCGGCAGTGCGATGCAGCTTGCATTCTCAAGCGGCTCATTGCACTTTGGCTCTGCAGCTGCACCTGTTTGATGGCCTGGCCTTCCTAACCAAAATCAAGGTGTCACAGGGAAGAGTGTGGGCCAGCCAGCGGTACCTTAACAGTGAGCAATACAGGTGCGCCAAGCCCCTGTGCTGGAAGGTTGAAATGTGCTAGTCAGTGAGCATAGGAATTTGTATGAACTAGCCCGGAAGAATGGGCCAATCAAGCCTGATCAAGCCTAAGCAAGCAAAGAAGCATGGCGCTAATCTCAGGCCTGTGGACTCAGCAAACAAGCTTCATCATGCTTATGGGTGCAGTTGAAAGCAGGCATTTCAATTGTCTGTTTGCCTCAGATGATAAAGTGGGGCTTACTGATGCTGCTGACACGCCTTGACAGAGATTTGGGGCCCTTACCAGTACTAAGGGGCTCAGACACTAGCCGCTGCGATTCTTTAACAGGAAAGAAAAAATTGGGCATCAGTGTTGCACTGACCTGAGTGACTAAAGCCAGAAAGCGCACTTGTGACCTACCCTTCTCTCTTAGATCATGTATAAATGGTTATTATTAGCAGCTGGCTCTTGCGTGCTGTGCAGAGCATTCGCTGCAACTGGAAAGAGGAAGTTCAGGGAGTTTGCCACCCCTTTACCTGCGAATGGCCCCATTGAGAAGGTGATCTTGTTGGGAATCTTGTTATCATGCATTATGTGCTAGGCGACCATGCCCTTGCATACTCACAATTTGCTCGGACTCGGGCTTTAAAGTTGACATATGCATCTACCATATGCACTTGGATGCCGCCCAATCCAATGTTGAAATCAATTTGCATGCTCGTTGGGCAAAGTTAGGCATGCCCATGGGCATGCCTGTTCTGGCTTGCGTTTGCAGCAAAGCCCCGCTCGTGGCCTTGCTGGCTTTTTTTTTGGCAAATGGTAGCTTTGCTGTGAAGTACAGCTTGCAGTGCACGCACGCTCTATGAGAATTTGGCACCAAACCCGCAGCTGCAATGCCACGTGTTGCATGCTGTGGATTTGTCATGCAATAACATACATGTACTGCCTGCAGTCGTCCCAACAAAACAATTGCAAACATTTTTACGGGCATGTGCAGGCCATGGACATCATGAGCACTGTGGCCGGGCTCGTCACCAGCTCAGGGGTCACGGACAATGCATCAGTGAATGTGGTGCCGCTGGCGGACGGGAAGATGCTGGCTTGCACAGGTGCTGCTCATGGGCGCCATGGGACTCGGGACGAGGGGGGCTTTGGGTCTTTATGGCAGGGTCAAATGAATTGGGTGCATGTTCTTTATGGCAATTTTCAACGAAGGCCAGGGCAGGGGAGCCCGTGAACGTGCGTCCTTGCAAATACGGGCACACAAGCACAGTCTCACCCACTCTTGAGCCTTCACAACATGATGTAAATGTCATGGGCGCTAACATTTGCTGACATGGTGTGCCACACACCTGCAGCTGTGCATTCTCTGTTCTGGAGGGCATGATTTGCACGCCCTGAAGTCATGCGCTAGTTTGAAGTGTCCTTGGTCCCCAAATCCTGGCACATCTGGGCACCTGACCACCTCTCGTCTTGTCAACTGGCTCAACCCTGTTTCTTTGCAGAGACTGTGGCATCATTGTACAAGATCAACCCTGCTGATCTAGCGACGCTTGAGCGAGTGAGTGTGTGTGTTTGTGTGTGATTCCATTCCGGCTTGCTAATAAGTAGTCTCCTCGCGAAGGGACTGATGATCCAACACAACGTGTAGTGTGTAACCTGGGTTGGTCAGCACCCTTGTGCTAGTTTCTGTTTCAGGGGCAGCAATTAAATTCAGTGTACTTGAGGAAGAACCAAGCTTCCCACCTCGAGCTCGTTTTCTACTGAAACGAGGTATTAAAAGGAAAGGGGAGTCGTAGGGCTGAACTCCATGCCATGTCAGGTTTCTGTTTTGCATAGCTTGACGGTATACTTAGAATAATAGGGCTTCCCACAGGCCTTGTTCAAAGCCCACATTAAAATCGCCTGTGAGATCTTCCTCCTGACCCGACCCTGCGTGCCTGAGCAACAAGGCTCATGCATATGGGCACTAGGCTGCTTGTGGACATGGAGTGCAACATAGTATGTGCTAGACTGATTAAGAGCAAGCAGTTCCAACCGCACACCAACAACAAGGCGGCTTTTTGTTGTCTCCTCGATACTGCCCAGGGATGAATGCTGCTTGATACTGCTCAGGATCAATACTGCTCGGGGTTGCACATGAAAGGGCAAGTTGTATTGCTCGCTCTCTAGCACTGCTTCATGAGCATTTTCTGCTGCTTTATAAGCATGGAGACAAGCATTCACTGCCTGGGCACTGGGTCCTTGATAGCGTGCAACAAAAAGAACTACCAGTGCCCTTGTTTCATGAAGGATACACTTCCTGTTCCCCTGGTGCTTAATAATACCATGTGATAACACACATCATTTTCTTCTTGAAGTTTCTCTCGCAAGGCAGCGTCTCTAGTGCAAGGCTCTACAATACTAACGCACACACGATCTCTGTGAATGCTGAATGCACACAGGACCTCTGTGAATGCTGAATGCATACAGGACCTCTGTGAACGCTAACCGCGCACAGGACCAAGAGGGGCATATATATGCTTGTGCCGTGCACTCCCCCCCACACCTGTTCAATGCATGGGGTGTACCATGGGCCGCAGGTGCAGCTGCAAGGTGATGGCATCCCTGGCGACCTCAGCACAGCACACCCTAAGCTCCTGCGCGACGGCCGCACCTTGGTCAACTTCACGCGCTCTATCCCTGCGGGCGGCTTCCATGTGTACAAGCAGGACGCCAAGACGCTAGAGCGCAAGCAGATCGCATTCATCAGGTGATCATTTGGCGGGGCCAGTCCTTGCGCTCTGGGCAGAGGGCTGTGTTTCTGCTGCATCAACCTTTTTGTGAAGGGCAGAGGGCTGTTTTTCTGCTGCATCCAGCCTCTCTGTGAAGGGCGGAGGGCTGTATTCTTGTTACGGCCAGCCTCAGCTTGCAGCTCAGGGCTGGGTGTTAGCTGGGGCTAGCCGCTGTGTGCAGGGTAAGGAGGCAGGAATACGGCATGGCAGCGCTGGGCTGCCAGCTGGGTTTCATGGGACAACATTGTAGGGGGCGGCAGTGGCAGAGATGGGTGGCTGCCCAGCTGCTGGAGCTGGGCGGTGACCCTGCCTGGCCGTACGAATCACCATGGTGTGGTGCACAGTGCTGCATGCAGAGCCCTCTTGACTGCGCATGTTTCTGCTTGCTGTGGAAAACAAGGCTGTGATGTGCAGTGCAGTGCTGTGCTGAGCTGTGCTGCGTGGTGCTGTGCTGTGCTGCGCAGTGCCTCGCGCTGAGTGAGCCCTGACTCCACTGATTCCACACAGACTGCTGCTGGGCAGAGCGTTGCATCAGCGATTGTAAGGCAACCTGCAACACGTTGCCCGCCTTTATTATGGGTTACATGCCTAGACCATCTGTCTTTTGCATGGGTTAGGGTCGGCGGCATACTCTCCACACCCACGTCCCTCACAGCATGCCAGCCATGACAGAGGCGGGGTCGTGTGTGGCACAAGTACAGGCACATTTGTTTTACAACAGCTTACACTCATGGCAGCACATCTTCTGTCCCTCTCCAGGGACCAAGACCCTGCTTCCCCAGCGTGGGTGCATGACATGTGCTACACCGGCAACCACATTGTCATCTGTGAGACGCCCCTCTTTTTCAACTTGTCGGCGCTGATCACGGGAGGTAAGGCGGACTCCAGCACATTGCATGCACCAATGAGTGATGGGAAGACTGTTGCAATCCAGAGCAGCCACGATGGTGAAGTGGCTGCTTTTGTGAATCATGGGGCAACATAATTTGAAAACTCCAAAAAAAGTCAAAGCCTTGCCAAATCGTTTTAGGTGGCCTGGACCATTATATTTTCCAATCTTGGGTCATTATTCAGAGCACGGGCACGGTGAGCCATTGGGCTGTCATCATCCAGGGCAGCTGAATCGTTTTGCACCTTTGTAAGGCAAGACCAGCAAGGTCTATCATTGTCAAGGGCCACCACAAAGCTCAGGGAGAGCAAGCAGATGGTCTGTGCTGAATACCCTAGGTGTCGGAGCAGCCTGAGGTCATGTCAACTTTGCTTGCCACGCCACGTCACTTCATTTTCCTTGTGTAATGCATGGCAGGGCACTTGGTGCGCAGCTTGTTGCGACTTCTCCTTGTCCATCATGTAACTCCTCGTCATCTCGTCGAGTCTTGTGGACCTGTGCTTCTGCGGCGACAAGAGCACACCCGCCTCCAAAACTATAAAACACTGGGAATCTCTTATGGGATGTCTCCCGCTGCTCTTGGCAATGGGTGTGCTCCTGTGGCACATTGAGTGAGCGTGCGAGACATAGCTCTATGCCGTGCAGAGGAGGAGGAGTGATTGATTGCTGGTGCTTGAGTGCATCGTGCGCAGAGCATCCCATTGACGGTTGCACCTGCTTGCCACAGCGAATTAGCGCTAAATCACGCGCTGCGGTGCTCAGACCTTCTGTCTTGTGGAGGGAGAATGGCACCGATCCATGAGCTGCGGTGTCTGCCTGCCATCATACTGAAACAAGGGGCTGCAGATTGGCTTTGTGGCCTGCGCACCTGCAGAGGAGAGAGAGTACCAATTCATGGACTGGAAGCCCTCCCTGGGCAGCAGGATACATGTGATCCCCCTGGATGGCTCGGTGAGTGAAGGCAGGCATGGGCCCTGCGATCACCCCCATCATACGTAGATTGACTGTCCAGGGGGGTAGGAGGGCAGCACGCACAGTCAAGGAGATGATCCATGGGAGAGCAGCCAGGTTGGAGCAGGCATAGGGTGGGGAGGAGTGGAATGTGGGAGTGGGAATGGTGCCATGAAGGTGATTTATTGGGAGTAGGGTATAGGTGAGGAAGGAGGGAGGGAAAAGGGGGGGAAGCAGGTGAACCTGGAGCATTGCTTTGCAGGTGCAGAAACTCTGCTCTGTAAGGCCTTGACCAGCAAACTTTGAGGCAAGCAAAGCAGTGTGCAGCTGGCAGAGCTCTGTGTGGGCGCAAGACTGGCAAACCAGTGTGTAGTGGGCAGGGCAGTGCATGCACAAGCGGACCTGGCGCTGTGATTTGCTCACCAAAAACCAAAGACCCTGTTTTCATGATGCAAGTCACTGCTTGGTGGCTGTGGGTCTCAGGGTGTGTGAACCAGCCAGTCACCTGCGCTGCTGCTTCCACCCACACGATTGACGAGCTAGCCATATAACTACGAGTCAAATGGCCATGAGCCACATCATTATGAGCCACATGATCACAAGCCAGCCACATAATCATGAGCCACATGATCATGAGCCAGCCACATGATCATGAGCTAGCTGCTCCTTCTGTGCATTGGCTGGCAGGTGCACAAGACATACAAGACTGCCCCCTTTTTTGTCTTTCACTTTGCCAACGGTTTCGAAGAGGATGGGCAGCTGCATGTGGACATGGGCTACTATGACGACCCCCAGGTGTGGGCGTGTGTGTCTTGCTGCTGCGGTCGTTGGGCCAGATTGTGATGACTGGATTCTCTCCATTATTCACACGCCTGCCCCAAAGTTGAGCTTTCATCTAGGAGGTATGCTACGCGGTCAGCTGTCCATGCACAAAAGCACATGTTTTGTACTTTGCCCCAGGCAATTGGGGCACATGGCGCCTGCCAGTGACCTGACTGTGGCAGTGTCTTGCGCAACCCTCAGGGTGTCAATGACCTCACGCTGGCTGCCATGAAGGACTTCCCCGGCAGGGACTATGCCAAGTAAGGGCCATGGAGGGCATGCAGCGGAGGAGCAGCACGGCGTTAAAGCGGCCCCCTTGTTTCTGCTTTGATACGCGCGCATAAAATGAGCAGCCCCTCATGTGCAGGCTTTTGCGTCGCGCGCATGGGACCTCCCTCGTGGGTGGCCCTATCATTCCTGCTTTAATATGCGCGCATGTGTGGCCCTCACGTATGTGGCCCCCTTTGTGCCGGCTTCCTCATGGCACATGCATGGCCCCTTTGTGTGTGGTCTTGTGCTGGCCTGAATGTGCTAAAGTGCAACCCATGAAGCTGCCCAGCCGCTGCGGCTTGACCCAGCGACTGGGCAGCTTCACAGGTTTCCCAGCCACCCAATGGCAAGTGGCTGCCATGTTCCATTTCTGCACCCGCCTCGTGTGGAGGCCCAAGGTTGATGGGGACGGGCCTGACGCGTACAGAGAGGGTGTCAGCACCATCACGGCAGATTTGACATACAAAGCTGACTGGGTGTTATGTCTGCATGACCCCCTCTTACAACCGCTCAGGCTGTGCACATCTATTATGGTGTAGCTGCCAGCTAGGCTGGAAACCTCAGGACAGGCCTGTGTGTGCATGCTTGGATCCCTCATCAGCCCTGTAAGCAGTGTGGTCTTCCATGCTTGGCGCACTCAGTGTCCCGCCTCGTCAGCTATTGAGAGCGTGTGCTCTCCTGCGCTTGCCCCCCTTTTGTTTCACTTGGGCCGCCTGGTCATCCCTGTGTGCGCTCTGACCACCCCTCAGCCCTCATATGTGCTCCACCCCATGCAGTCTCACCTGGGCTGCCTGGCCAGCTCTGTGTGTGCTCTAGCCATCCCTGTGTGCGCTCCGGCCATCCATCCCTCTGTGCGCTCTGACCATTCCTGCATGTCCTTATACGTTCAACCCCTACAGGTCTTACCTGAGCCGCCTGTCCATCCCCCTGTCAGCACCTTCGGGCTCCTCCATTCCGCCTCCACGCCCGCTGAGCTCGCAGCCGGAGCAGGTAATCTTGTCTGATTCAAGTCCTACTGCAATTCGTCTGATGCCGCATGTCCCTTGCCACCATTGAGCATGGGCTCTGCTACACGTCATCGTTCAATGGTCCGCATTTCCTTATGACCATCAAATTCTTTAACCCAGCACCAAGGCCACGGCTGATGGCCAGCTGCCAGCGCTCTCGCCCTTGTCGCCATTGCCCTAAGGCCCTGCTGTTGGTCAGATGTTGGGGCGCATCTCCTTGCGGCCTGCAATTGTTCTGCAGGGCCATGGCGGGTGGTTGGCTGCTGGGGCACTTTTTCCTGCTGCCACTCATCCAGTGCCAGAGGGCTAAGCCTGATGGTCAGCCGACAGCGCATGACACCCTAACCCTAGCGTGTGTCGCGGCCTCAAAGGATGCGCTGTGTCCTTAATTGCACTGCTTGCCCAAGTGGCAGGCCATTGTCCTCATCGCACTGCCCGCAGCTGTATGCAGCTGAGGCAGCATCTGCTTGCTTCAGGCAGTGCTTGGGCCGCTGCGTGCTTCAGGCAGGAGCTGCGTGCTTCAGGCAGTGCTTGGGCCGCTGCGTGCTTCAGGCAGTGCTTGAGCTGCTGTGCGCTTCAGGCAGAAGCTGCGTGCTTCAGGCAGTGCTTGGGCCGCTGCGTGCTTCAGGCAGCAGCTGCTTACTTCAGGCAGTGCTTGGGCCGCTGCGTGCTTCAGGCAGAAGCTGCGTGCTTCAGGCAGTGCTTGGGCCGCTGCGTGCTTCAGGCAGCAGCTGCTTACTTCAGGCAGTGCTTGAGCTGCTGTGCGCTTCAGGCAGGGCCCAGCGTGGCACACGGCACACGACACAAATTGTGTGAGATGCAGCACACTGCGCGATGCCCTTGCCTGCACTGTGCAATGCCCTTGCCTGCACTGTGCAATGCCCTTGCCTGCACTGTGCGATGCCCTTGCCTCCACTGTGCAATGCCCTTGCCTGCACAAGACCCCATGATGACCCCTCCACTGTGTAATGCCCTTGCCTGCACAAGAGCCCATGATGACCCATCCAGCATTGCAGCGGCCAGGCTCAGCTGGGCGCCCCAATAGTGGTGCCTCACGCAGCCCATACATGTGATGAGGCATCAGCACGGCCCACCAAGTGCCGTGCATGCAGTGAGGCTGAACTGCATGCAGTGAGACTGTGCATGCAGTGAGACTGTGCATGCAGTGAGGCTGAACTGCATGCAGTGAGGCTGAACTGCATGCAGTGAGACTGTGCATGCAGTGAGGCTGTGCATGCAGTGAGGCCGTGCATGCAGTGAGGCTGAACTGCGCCTCACACAGCCCATGCGAATGGTGAAGCATCAACACAACCCACAAAGTGCTGTGCTTGTGGTGAGGCAGGGCAGCGCCTCACGCAGCGCGCGGTGAGGCACCAGTGCAGCCCACAAAGAGCTGTGTGTGCAGGGAGTCGCCAACTTAGTCCACAACATGCCATGGTCACCAACTTGGTCCACAACATGCGCGCAACTTGGTCCACAACATGCCATGGTCCACCAACTTGGTCCACAACGTGCCATGGTCGCCAACTTGGTCCACAACGTGCCATGCGCGCAGTATGGCGAGCTGTGCGACTTCACGATTGTGAACAGCAAGGTCAGGGGCCAGAAGCACCGGTATGTGTACGCACTGGGCGCCAGGCGCCCCACCAACTTCGGCAACGCCCTGGCCAAGCACGACACATTCACGGGCCAAGCCCTGCTGTGGCATGAGAGCGGGGGCACCACAGGTGGGGTTGTGGCGTGAGATCAGGGGCACCACAGGTGGGGTTGTGGCGTGAGATCGGGGGCACCACAGGTGGGGTTGTGGCGTGTGAGAGGTGAGGCCACGCCTGTGTATGGTGGTGGCGTGGAGGCATTGGGCACCACCACATATTGGGAGTCGTGGCATGGAGGCATGGGGTGCCCCATATGCTTGAAGTTGCGGCATGGAGGCATGGGCACTATGGGGTGGCTGCCCCGCCGTACAGCCCACGGTTCAGCACATTTCCTGCAGCTTGCCACCTGCTGCTCGCCTGTGCCTCTTGGTATATCCTTGCCTTGTCCTTTCAACTTCCGAGCAAAGGGTTGGGATCAGAGTTGTGCAAATTCGGCGTCATTTGGACGCTGTCATACCGCCGTATACGGTGTTTATTTACAATTTACGCCGTAATTCACATTTTATTCCGTAATATACGTACCATATTGCAAAACGTCATGACGGCGTCAACAATAACGCGCACATCACAGGTTGGGATGCAGGGCCAAGGTGCACGGAGGAGCTGCATCAGGGCCTGAGGTCAGGTCCACTGTAGGCGGCAGGGGCTCAGGCTGATTGTGCAGCAGCATCCCAACCCCCCAACAGGGTCCGCTGTAACGGTGACGCTGTGTGAAGCGGTGCTGCAACCCACACTGTGCTCGCTGCAGGCGAGTGCGTGTTTGTGCCCCGGCCTGGGGGCACCGCCGAAGACGACGGGGTGGTGCTGTGCCAGCACATGGGCGCCGACGGCCTCTCCTCGCTGGTGGCCATTGACGCGCAGAGCTGGCAGGAGCTGGGGCGCGCACGCCTCCCTTACGGCATGCCTTGTGAGTCTGCCCACTGCAGGCAAGACTGCTTGCATTGCTCCCTCAATCCAGACCTTTTTGGTCCTCTGTTGCTTAGGCCCCAGTCCTTGTGGCCAGGGCCGTTGTTCTTTCGGTCCAGGCCGCCTGTCTGAGCAGCCAGTTCAATGTATTTACACTAAAAGTTTTAGCCTAGCTGCCATTGTTTGCCAGCTGGGTATTTGTCCCCCTCTGAAGTCTGACGCTTACCAACCAAGTGGTATGCATCAAAGGAGATACAAGGCTATGGAGGAGCCCTAACAGATTCATGCACAGCTCTCACTTGCACGACTCGCTTACACACATGCGCGGCTCACGTCTGCTTTGCTCATATGTGTGCAAGGCTCACGTGCGCCATGCCCGCCTGTGCATTACTCACACACACACACAGCTCACACAGCTCACACGCGCATGCCTTGCTCACACATGGTCGGCCTCACCATTGCAGCAGGGCTGTGTGGTGATGCGCATGCTTTGCGCCGCTGTACACCTGCGGGTGCCAAGCTGTTTGTGGGTGTGCTGCTAAGCTGTCAGTGGGTGTGCTGGTCATCATTTGGACTCTAAAAAAGGGCTTTGGTCATCATTTGGACTCTAAAAAGGGGCTTTGGTCATCATTTGGACTCTAAAAAGGGGCTTTGGTCATCATTTGGACTCTAAAAAGGGGCAGTTGCATCTTCTGCCCGTGGCAGCATGGCCTTCAAAGTTTGCTGCAGTACCACCCCCATGTCCTCGCTCTTGTGCTCACAGCCTGGTGGCTGCGGGCTCATGTGCGGATGTGCACTCAAAAGTGTGTGTGTGTGCACCCTTTTGGCTGCAGATCGCTTCCATGGCGCTTTCATGCCGTCTGTGTGATGGGGTCATGGAGGAGGTCTGCTTGGTGAGGAGGTGTAGGTCCCTGGAGCCTGTGGGACGCTGCTCCACCCCTGGTGCCCTCCACAAAGCCTCTGTGGGACGCCAACCCGTCCACAGCGTGTAGCACACAGTCCGTAAGGCATCAATCCCCCCGCAGGGCGCAACACAAAGCCTAGGGGACACTACTCCACGTATGCCGTGCAGCTCCCTTTGTAGCCTTGGTCCCACAGCATCGGCAGGAGGAGAGGCGCGTGCTGGAGCTTGCACACTGAAGAGCGCCGCGTGTCTCCGTCAAGCAGATCCGCTAGGAACTGGTGCCCAGGGCCGTTTGAGTGTTGCAATGTTGTGTGACCAAAGCAGCTGATACCTGTGCTGCGACATGTCATATCATCTAGGAGGGCAGGTGTGCTTGCATGTGCTGTGCATTGGCCATACATCGTGGCGTAGAGAGGCCGCCACCGGCTGGATCAATGGCAGCAGCACTTGGCAAGCAGCAGCACATGCTGCAATAGTTATCGAGTCTCCCTGCCATGATGGCGCTTGCAGTTTATTGTACATTGGCAAAAGGACACCCAAATTAAATCGGCTCCAGCTCTCGTTTCTTGTTTGGTTAGCTTGGTGATCTATGGAGATGGGGAGGGGAGAAGGTGCTTCTAACCTGAGCGCTGTATGACCTAAGGGAAACCATGTGTGTGTGCATGCGAATGTGCTTTCCTCTGCAATGATCATCTGCACTCAAAACAGATCTGGCCTGAGCAGGCAAGTACTCGGGCACTGGCGTCTGGCGGTCAAATTCTGAGAATATTACTTAAGCCGTACTTGTGTACCATCATGATGATCAACCTTGTTGAAGAGGTTGACTTCCTCACCCAGCATGTTTTGCTTGCTTGAGCGTATGCATGTAAAGTTTTACGCATGTGGGCAGGTCCATGTTATCCGTTGGGCCTGGCTCGCTTGTATTTGTTTGTTTAAGACAATTTTTTTTAACTCTTCAAGCCTGTTCCTGAGCGAGGCTGCTCTTTGTGCAAGCCGAACATGTGTTACCTAGCTGGACAGAGCACCTCCGAGGTCTTGAGTCAAGACTAAGCATTTGTGTGCCAACGTCAATTATATACTGAGCAACGGGCATTTAGCAAAGGTTTACAAGAAAAGGCCTTCAGTCAAGAAGCGTGACTGCCAGCTATGGGCACTTTGGGCTGGTGGCTCCATGCTTCAGCATCAGCATGTAAGTCCTGAATTTCACGAATTACCACTGGCACACATAACTACTGTCAATCAGACTGGAGCTTTTTATTTCTCCCGAGCTTCTTCTGGGGATGTCTTCAATTTTTTCCAAAGACAAACTAATGATTCCTATCGTTTAATCTCAGAGCTTGGGGATGTTTTTTGTATGGCTGGTGTTCACCAGCAACCTGAACAGTCAAATTACCTGGCTGAAGGTCAAACTTAAACTTGTAAACTTGCACGTCCTAAATCTGGTTTTCATTCAACTGCGGATGTTTCTCTCTGGAAGAGTTACAGGACTAAAAGGCTGGTCTCGTAGCCATGGAGTAGTTGTTACACGACATGACAATGTCCACTTATAAAATGAACGTTTGCTTAAAGCCAACACGAATCCAGTAGAGGTTGCTTGCCTGCAGCTTGAACAGAGAGAACTTCTTGAACTTTATGAAAAGGCTTGAAGATGGATAAGATGGCAAGTTTAAATTTGATCTTCAGCCAGTCCCAGCCATACAGAAAACATTCATACTATGAGCTTAGTAAGCTTTGAAATAAAACGATAAGAATCATTATTTTGTCTCTGGAAAAGTTTGAAGACATCCTCAACAAGATCTAAAAATCAGCACTCCAGCACTTCTTGTTGATAGTGCTCGAAGATGGATAAGGGTATCAGAGGCTCCATAGTCTTGTCTGCTTGGTGTGCACTCAGCTTGTCACTGTCCTTAGCGAGTCCGCAAACCTCATTTGCTCAAACATCCGACATGTTTTGGCCATGCCGCGAGTCTGATCTGGATGCAGCAGGTCTGCTTTGGATGCAGCAGGCACTTAGCGTGACTGGGGGGTGGGGGGCATTGGGGAAGTACGCAAAATATCATAATTTGGCATGATGCCAGCACTTCTGGCAGGAGCAAGGCACGTTTAATGTTTACAAATGTATACTTTCCAAGGAAAGTTAGGGGCTTATGCTTTAAAAGGCATACAGTGGGCGTAGAGAAGAATTAAGTGGAGTTGGTAACCTGACTGACAACCACTATCTGCAAGACTGTAGTGTAGCCATTGCGTGCAACCCTGGCATAGACTGCATTTCTAGCATTGACACTATCACGGCGATTCATAGTCAGTGACAAATCGCTGATCCAGTCCGACGGCGGAGTTGGACTGGAGTTGTTTAGTCAGTTACTTGTATTTCTGGCTAAAAAACAATTGAGGTACTCAGTTTTGGTAAATGCTCGACCATGCAAGTTGTATGGCATGCCATGATGCTTGTTTCAGTGTATCATGCACAAAGTTATCTTTCTCACACATACGCTAGAGCTGCTGCTGAGATCCACTCTCGGGATGCGGCAACTCTGTTGGGTGGCAGCTTCCAGGCAGGGGCCCGAGGGTGCGAGCCCTGCGCAGTGAGCTCCGTTTGCTCATAGATCACGTCAGCAGCCTGCGGGCAGAGGAAAAGTTAAGCAAATGCATTCTGAGCTGCTGCATTTGACTTTTTGTTGCTGCGTGCTCCTTACTCGAAAGTAGTACTCCTGACACTCGTAGCTGCTGAGCTCCTCTGCCACACAGCTTGCCTGGCCTGAGAATGATGCGGTGGCCCAGGACTCCGCCATGTCCCTAGTAAAAGGTTATATGGTATATGTTAAGAATTACAAGGCTCTGTTAGTCAAAACTGATGCCAGACTGGCCCATGCTTACGGGCCTATGCCCTGAACCTTGATGGATGGTGAGAAAGGGATGGGCAGGGCACCGAAATCATTTTTTACCAGGAATGTAAATGGTTTTTTCCGCTGGGAACAGAATGGCTCTGCGATGGGATCAAATTGCCATTCAAGAAATATGGTACATTTTGTCGTTGCAGGGGGGGGG
>LKMJ01000270.1_pt1 | contig 36308 bp, 27 predicted proteins | sample 643391 | NCBI WGS metagenome assembly LKMJ01 (sample SAMN04112250, study PRJNA286221) | soda lake metagenome | biome: soda lake; feature: Kulunda Steppe; material: water; isolation source: sample PL-Br10 brine of Picturesque Lake | place: Russia: Kulunda steppe | collected 2010-07 | reverse complement strand
TCTCCCGTTCAAGAAACTCCGCCACGAGTTCTCCGAAACTGGGTTGGTCGTCGACATGGAGGACGCGAATTGGGGATGGCATATGTTATCATTATTGATGGTGGACAGTTACTTTTAATTTGGGTATTTTTGCAAGGCGGTGTTCAAACAAGGATGAAGAGCGAGGCGTGATGTTTTCAAAGTGACCGTGTCCGAAAGCACACGCCTCAGCGGTAGTATTGACCAGATGGACTTAGATTGTATTGAACGTGAAGCGACACCACGATTTCTGATGAGGCTCGGTATTGAATTGTACCTTGCTGAATTATCTCCCCAAAATACAGTAAATCTCCTTGATATTTTTCGTGCCGACCGGGCACAATTGATTGTTCACAATTGGTTTCACAAGGGGGGAATTACAGCTGGAATCTGTTCAGTCGGCGGATCACGTTACGGCTGATGAGACTGTGTTCCGGGTTAACAACGAGCAGCATTGGCTGTACGAAGCTGCCGATCCTGAAACGAATGAACTACTTCATACACAGATTGAACCGACAAAAAACAGTATTCTTGCTCAACAGTTTCTCGCACAACTCCGCGAGAAACACGATGGTTCTGATGCTGTCTTTCTCATCGATGGCTCGCACTCGTTGAAAGACGCGTGTTCTCGGTACGGACTCGATCACATGTTAAGCGCCACGGTGATCGCAACAGCATCGAACGTGTCCTTTGAGAGGTAAAAAGACGAATATCTTTGTTTTCATACTATTTTAGCAACGCCGAAGCAGAAACTGCCGACGAGTGGTTACGCAGATTTACTTTCGCATGGAATCAGCATATCTGAACACGATGCTCTGAGGTTGAGTTAATTATTTAAACGGTCCCATCAACATGTATCTACTATGGTAGAGACTTCCAAGATACAAAGAATTAGTGACCTTGATACCGTCGTTGATTGCGACTTCCACTTAGTTGAACGGCAATCCGACATTTTGCCGTACATCGAAGAGCCGTTCAATAAAATGCTTTCAAGGAGTACGGGTGACGACTACGGGTATCTCAGCAACCTGTACCCAACACCAGGATTTCTTACGCCTGTTACGACTGGAAAGGTACAATCCGAAACTGTTCGCTCACCTGAGGATGTCCGCCGTGGAATGGAAATGCTTGAGACGGACCGTTCCGTTCTGACACCGACACAAAATCTCTATCTTGCGTGCGTCCATCACGACGAACTGGCGGGTGCGTTAGCAGGCGCCTACAATGAATACTTGCTAGATACTTTTATCGAACCTAACGAGGGGCTGTATGGCGCGGTTGTTGTGCCACCGCAGAAACCCCAACGTGGGGCTGAGGAGATCGAGAAACACGGCGATGAAGATGGAATAATTGCAGCGTTCGTCCCGAGCGGAGGTGTCCATCCGCCGCTAGGAAACAGCCAATACGAACCGATTTACGAAGCTGCCGAGTCCAAAGGGCTTCCAGTGATGATGCACAACGCAGCGGGAACAATGATGAAGAACTTTCCGCAACAGTTTCACGGACTAGACCGATACCTCAGTACGCATGTTCCAGCACACGCGATGCAGCATATGGTCAACTTATCCAGTATGATTACCCAGGGGATTCCTGTTAAGTACCCCGAACTTAATTTCATTATTCAGGAAGCTGGTATCGGCTGGATACCCTACTTTATGCGTCGGTTTGATGCCGAGTACTCAGGCAAACGTGAAGATGCGCCAATGCTCAACCAGCAACCGAGCGATTACATTAGGGATCAGTTCTACTTTACCAGCCAGCCTTTAGAGGGAGCTGACGACCCGGCATACATCGAACACACGCTTCGTTTGTTCGATGGTGGAAACAATCTTATGTTCTCGTCAGATTACCCACATCTTGACTTTGATCATTCTGACGAATTGTTAAAGATGCTTCGTGGTAAGTTCTCTGACGAGGAGATCGAGAATATCTACGGACAGACTGCGCTTTCGGTCTATGATTTCTAACAATGTCAGATACAACAACAGACAAAAAAAGATATTTCGTTGCATCGACGGCAGAACTTGAATCGAACGACAGGGTTATTGCTGAAATCCAGGGTCGTGAAATAGCCGTTTTTGATGTCGACGGCGAATACTACGCTGTCGCAAACTACTGCGTCCATCAGGGGGGGCCAGCCTGTGAGGGACTTCTCTCTGGAACTGTTACGGTTAATGAAGAAATGGAACTTTCTTACGATCAGGAGGGCGAAGTAGTTGCCTGCCCGTGGCACGGTTGGGAGTTCGACGTGAAAACCGGGGAGCACTTAGCAAGTTCAGAGTACGTGCTTCCGACTTATGATGTGGTCGTAGACGATTGTAAGGTATACGTTGAGTTGTAGATTAGAGGTAGTTGCTGAATTTATCACCATTACGTCTTCTTACCTAATCGCTCAGTCTGACTTCGAGGAATAAACCTTACTGTCATATTCATCACTAGTTCCGAATATCATTCATCCCTTAATTAGTTGTTACATTCTCACCCTTGCATTAGGAAGGTAAGATCAAAATCACGTCTACAAGTAATTATATTATCAGGCCCCGATACTCTCCCAACCCTATATTCAATTTTGATTAGAGTTTTGACCCTTTGCTGGTTGATTCACTCGTCGAGTAAAGCACGGTCGATGAGTTCAGCAAATTCCTCGCTCTTCATCTCGATGATAGAGACTCCGGAGCGATGCCTTCGCCGTGGGAGAGTGCCGACTTCTGACTCGTTCACGTTAATTGTCCACTTGCTATCCGGCTTACCGCCAACTCGAACAAGTGAAATTGTGATTTTGTGTCTGGTTTCCAGTTCTCGAATCATCTCGTGAAGAACTTTCCCGTCAGTGAAGTGTGCTGGGACGTATGTGTGAAGGTCATGTTCCTCGAATTCCTGCAAACATTCTTGCCACCATTTTGGGAGGTCGCTAATGTCGATTTCTTCATAGGGATCGTCCGCTGTCAGCTTGACAGAGTTTATTGGCTTTTCTGACACACGAGAGAATATCATTATTGAACTGTACTATATTTTTTGGCTCTGGTTTAAGTAACGATACTTCTTTTATTGGATAGCTTTTTATCCCTGCTAGTTTATGTATACCACATGTTTCGGATATTACTTCCAGTCGGTAGTGATGAAAAACAGGCACTATCAGCGTCTAAAATCATAACTTCACTTCCTGACCCCTCGGGTAATGTCGAAGTCACCATTCTAAACGTGGTCAAGAAAGTCGAAGCCACTGACGAAGGGCCAAAAGTAAGTTCAAAAGAGTGGTACGATGAATCGAACTTTCCTGAAAGTGCAATAAGGGCACAAGAATATTTGCAAGATGAAGGATTACATGTTGAGTTACGGCGTGAACACGCAAATCCTAAATCTGCAATCATTGAAACTGCAGAGGAGATTGATGCAGATCGAATCGTGATGACCGGTAGGAAAAGATCGCCGTCCGGGAAAGTATTATTCGGTAGTTTGATACAATCTGTAATGTTGAATTCTGATATCCCGGTCACTGTATCGTTGAAGTAATTTCATCGAATCAATAACCGAGTTGGAAAAGGCGGTTTCCAAGAATGAACAAAAATGAGAGCATGAACAGAGATGCCAGCACTATGAACGTAATAGCCCAACCAAAGATATCTGCAAGTGCGCCGACTCCCACAGAGCCAGTCGAACCAACAACAACGTAAACGGTACGAAACACACCAAACCCTGCATTCCGTTCATCTTCGGTAAGGTTATCGAATATTTTCGGTTCGAGTGCTGCAAAAAAGCTGTTTCCAGTCGCGAAGAGTACCACCGCTATACCAATTACGCCAACTCCCGGTGCTGCGAGGAAAAAAAGAAGTCCAAGTACGCCGACAATTAGGCAAACAGCGACCATGGTATCACGCGCATAACGGTCAGAGAGACGGCCAACACCGACTTGAATTAATCCACGGGCTACAAAGAACCCAGCAAAAACGACCCCAGCTAGTGTTGGGCTATAACCGTGAAAATCAATCAGAAACGTTGGAAGAAATGATGTCAACCCGTTGATTGGGAACATAGCAAGTATAGCAACAATTGACGAAAAGGCGATAGTGGGCTTTCTCAGGAAGGAAAAGAAAGAATTGACCGTCTCATCTGGAGTATTCCCACCATCGGGTTGGCGTGGAACGGTGGGGCGTACCCGGCAATAAAAAAGCACAAAGGTAGGTACGGCAAATGCACCAACGGCTGCAATCGCTGGACGCCAGCCGAAATTTACTCCGATCCAAGCAGATGCCACGGGAGCAAGCAATCCAGCTGCCGGTGCCCCGAGTGCGTGGATTCCAATTGCTGTCCCCATGTCATCATACGATCGTGAAAGCAAAGTGGATGCAACTGTGTAATGAAGCCCCGCAACTCCACCGATACCGACAGCTGCTACAAAAAGAATGACAAATACAGGCGAGATCGCAGCGAGAAAACTGAGTAATGCTGTCCCACCGATAGAGATTAGTATAATTCGTTTTTCCCCGAACCGGTCAGCAAGCTTCCCGCTTGGATATTGGGCTAGCCCATACGCGATCCACATCCCAGAAAGCACTAATCCTATTACCGTATTCGAAATCTCGAAATCTTCTGTAATAAACGGAACCACGGGGCTGAACGCTAACCTCGCAAAATACGTAACGAAGAATGCAAGCGTACACAGTATTAGTACGGTATACCGATACCTCCACTTCATATAATCTAATCGAAATACAATATCACGGTATTGATGTTATCACTGGTGGAAGCGGATAATCACACCGGTTAAATGGTGCTTGAGAATTGATGTTAATATCTTTATGCCTGACGATGCGGCTTTTCTATTGTTTCTCCAGATAAACCATATAGCTTGATAACGATGTGAGCGGACCTCGGTTGAGATTTCCCAAATTGATATACAGCGTGATATTACATTACGAAGATAGAATTTTGCCTCTCCGATGGAATGACGCTTTTCGGCTTTGTTGGGCCTACGAACTCATCACACGACTGAATCGGATTGACTTTACACCAATCGAATGAGATCACTGAGAGCGAAGTCAGACAGTAGCGGCCAATCAAATTACTATCGACAGAATCCGGCCAATTCTAGAGCAGTATGATCTCATCTTCTTTCCGGGAAGACTCTCTGCCTAGGAATTGCGACAAAATGATAGGTTTTTGGACTATAGTAACAATTGAAACGATTCACACACCGATCGCACAGCATTCGTGCAATCGGGTGTGCATTGACTTTCAGTGCCTACTATAGTTGGAGCCTGCTAATGAATGCCAATATAAAGCATCCGTCTGTCCAGACACCCTACTGCTCGGTGAGTCAGGGCATTACAACGATCGGAAAGTGACAATTCCCCAAAGGCAGTTTGATATCCTCACCGAGTATGGTACACTTGGTAATAATTTTTTTGTACATGATTGAGAGATTATTACAGGGGGCGGAGTCATCGCTTCCATTGACCTCGGGTTTCCTTCGGAGAGCTTTTCATTGACTCCCATGTGAAATAGATTGTCGATATCTCCACACCAAACCAGGGTGCTTTTTCAACGGACTGCTAATCTCAATTCTTGACAGATGTCTCCGACACTGAGCTAAGGCTGTATTCTCTAAAACCGCAAGATGGCAGTTCGTCAATAGTCTTGCTCCGAAGAGTGTTTTACTGATATTCAAATTCGGAAAGTAAAAGACAAGCAGATGAGCTATCCATTCACTTAAGAAATTTATGGAGACTCTCCCGACCGGAGTTGTAGCCTTCATCAACATGATATTATAGAACGGAGTTACTTAGCGATAGGAGTCAGAATTAAAGATTACTAACAGTCTCACGGACAATCTTTTCATCGGCCCATCGTGAGGGAACATACGCGACAGGCGAATCAGCCCCCGCTTCGACGAACCGTTCAAAACTCTTGGCTGCCTCAGCTGGCGTGCCTGCAGCACCAAAATCCGAGACCATTTCCTTTGTTACCGCGGCCTCGGCACCCGTCTGCCGATTATCTTCCCAACCAGCACGAATCGCGTCGGCTTCTTCTCCGTATCCAAACGAACTCGCGGTATTGGCATAGTAATCACCCATGGCACCAATATAAAAAGCAATAAGAGAACGAACGTGTTTTCGAGCGGTTTGTGGGTCCGTTTCAGAAATACAGGTCGGGACCCACGGTGTAACGTCCACGTCGTCAAGCGAACGGTTTCCATTGGTGCAACCGCGTTCGACAGCCTCCAGCGCATCCTTTAGACCCGTGCTGGGAAGGAGTAATGGCATCCAACCGTCTGCAAATTCTCCTGAGAGCTGTCGATTAGTTTCACCGATAGCAGCGACGTAAAGTGGGACTTCGTAATGTGTTTTCATGTCGATAGAAAACCCAGAGAGTTCGAACAGTTCACCATCATATTCTATTCGATTGCCTGAGAGAAGCCCCCTAATTATTTCGATATACTCCCTAGTTCGTCGAAGCGGTCGTTCGAATTCTGTACCATGAAAGTTTTCGATAACGGCGGGTCCACTCGTACCCAGTCCCATTTTGAATCTGTTCCCGCTAATATCAGCTAGTGTGTTGGCAGTCATGGCCGTTAGCCCGGGAGTTCGAGCATAAACGTTGAAAATACCCGAACAGACATCGATAGACTCTGTTTGTTCGAGCAATAGAGTAATTAGTGGAACAGCAGCTTCACCCCAAGATTCCCCGACCCATACGGAGTCTAATCCTTTCTTTTCCGCTAAAGTAACGTATTCAAATAACGTTTCGCGCTCGTGACTTCCGAACGTGATTCCACTTGCCAACATAATTCTATTAATGCTCTACGTCATCTTTTACTTTTATGTACCGGGTGAGTACAACAGGTTATATCATCATACTGTAATTTATATGACTGGAATAAATTAAACGGGTGAAAATGAATATGCTGATCCTAAGTTGTCCACTTTGCGGGAATTAAAACGGAATCTCGAAACCACTTTAGAAAGCAAACCCGATTTCAATCCTTATTCCGAACGTCTCCAAACAGCATCATGAGTACGCTCTTGGAGTGCTTTTCTATCTACTTTCTTTGTCCCCTCGATGCGGGGAATTGATTCGATGAAATCTACATACTCGGGAAGCATATATGACGGGATATCGGACTCTATGTGGCGGACAAGCGTTTGTGGCTCAACGTCCCCCGCTGTTAGTACACAAGCTTTGACCCGGCTCCCGACTACGTCGTCTGGTTCACCGACAACGACAGCTTGCTCGACTGCTGAATGTGACTCAAGCAAAGCCTCGACCAAATCAACGTTTACAAACTCCCCTTTATGAGAAATACTGTTCCCCTTTCGGCCTACGAAATGAAGTGCCCCGTCTGAATCTATGTACCCAATGTCGTCAGTGTTAAACCAAAGCCCTTCCCATGCGGCTATCGTGCTTTCTGGGGCCCCCCTATAGCCATCAAAGATCACGCCCGTTTCCATGGGTCGGATCAATATTTCACCGTGTTGACCTCTTGAAACTGGGTTTCCATCTTTGTCGACTAGTCGTACTTCGATATCTCGACGAGGATACCCGGCGAGCTGTGATAGGTCCTCCCCCGCTGGCAACTCCGGAACGTGATTGAATTTGTTGATATGAGTCAGTCCACCAGCTTCGGTCGACCCATAGCCAGTAACCATTTTGGGGATTCCAAACTTTTCGCCGAACTCAGCGTCTGCAGGGAACATAACTCGGATATTGTGGTCCGTAGCGTCGCCTGGGGATGTTTCGTTAAGAATCATATTTTTTGGTGCCATATGTAAAATCACGATTGTTGGTTCAAGACTTCGTACGTGCTTCCAAAAGTTTGAGACGCTGAAACGTTCTACCAGTCCGACAGTAGCTCCAGCAGTTATCGACCCAATTAGATAATACCCAAGCGGATTAATGTGATACAGTGGCAACGGGTTGAAAACCGTATCAGTACTGCTTATTTCAAACCCATCAGCAATAAATTGACCCAGTCTGAGGAAGTACTTATGAGAGAGTTCACACCATTTGGGGTAGCCAGTTGTTCCAGAAGTGTGTAGCAGCGTTGCGACTGATTCTTCATCGGGGCAAGCGGGGGCTGGGATGGCACCGTCTTGAAGGGATTCCCACTTTGTGTCCTCCGTCAGACTATACATCCTATGAACTCCTGCCTCAGAACAGGTTGATTCGATTGATTCCAATAACTCGTCGGTTGAAAGGACGACAGAAATATTCGCCGTTTCCAGTAGGTGTGCGAGGCTATCGCCTTGGAGTGAAGTGTTCAAGCAGGCCACTTCGATTCCTTGCCTGACGGCACCCAAATAGGCAGAAATGAACTCTGGGCAGTTGTCAAGGATTAACCCTAGTGTATCCCCAGATTCTAGTCCTGCCTTCTGATATCTAGCTGCGAAAGATTTTGTTTTCTCATGAACATCGTTGTAAGTTGATTCATTGTTAACTGTTCGAATAAACGGACGGTTACCGTGATGTTCGACAGACGTGCGAAACATCGAGTAAATATTCTCGGCCATCGTATCTATAATACACATCGACAACGTTATATTTACTACTTTTGACTACGTGACAAACATTGAGAGTGTTCGAACTAGTAGACCAGCGTGGAAGCTGAGATTGTCCTGAAAAAGTTGCTCCTTTTATCACCATCATAAAATTCACAGGTGATAAGTTGCACTGGATAATTCTTTTTTACTCTTCAATAATCAATGAGACCTTCTCATCTGCGTCTGGACGGGTGATTGTCTGAGGCGGAATCATGTCTATTTCAGTTGAGACACCAAGTTGTGATTGTAGCTCATTGGACAGTGATTCACGAATCTCGTCCGATGCAAGCTCTGGATTCGGTTTGTGTTCGACGAGTAACTCCAATCGATTTTCCGTCGAATGACCTTCAAAAGTCTTTCTGATTCTGAAATGTCCGGTCAGTGGGAGTGTTGAGTTCGTGACAACATCCTGCAGCGCGCTGGGAAATACATTCACTCCACGGACAATGAGCATTTCATCCGTTCGGCCGTGACAGGTCAGTGATGGCATGGTCCGCCCGCACTTACAATCTGTCTCATCAACCGTTACAATATCTCCAAGTTGGTAGCGTATCATCGGTGTTATTTCACGGGCCAACGTTGTCATGACTAACTCACCAGTGGTGCCCTCCTCCCATTGTAGAGGTTCTTTCGTATTGGGGTCTAGAATTTCAGGTAGGTATAAATCAGGGCGAACGAGATGAAGGTTTTGGTACTCACACTCTCCAAAGTACGCCGGTGCAATCTCAGTCGCTCCCATTATCTGCATAATTCTAGCATCCCATAGTTCCGCAAGCTCCTCTCTCATGGCATTCAGACCAGGCTCACCCCCACATGCAATACGCTCAATAGAGAGTTCAGAAGCAGGTTTCCCCACTACCTTTGGCGACTGCTTGCCCAGATATCGTGCGAAATTCGGAGTTGCAACGAGATTTTCGGGGTTGAGATGATCGATAACGTTGAGTAGGCGTTTTGCACCTGGTTCAGCCCCGATTGGGATGACATTCACACCGAGCTTTTCAAGACCTTGTACCACTGGAATCCCTCCGACGAACCCCTTGCTGAGACCAAAGGCGTGAATACACGACTCTCCCGGGGACATTCCTGTTGTCCGAAACACTTCGGCGAGAGTCTCATTCCATTGTTGCTGATCATCTGGCGAGACACCCACGTAGGTCGGCCGGCCAGTTGTCCCGGAAGATGCCTGCGTCTGAATCACCTCCTCAAAAGAGCCACATGCGTGCCAGCCCAGAGGCGGGGACTCTTGTTGGCTTTGACGGATATCATCTTTGCTCAAAAGTTTCACGCTACTCAGATCTTCGGGCTTACGGATAGCGTCGATATCGGTGTCTGCAAATCTTTTGCGGTAATACTCACAGGTGCGTTCAAGTCGACGAGCCTGTTCGCGAAAGTTCTCTATTTGGATCTCTCGAAGTTCTTCCCATTGCAAAGTCTCTACAGCTGGAATATCGCTTGACATGTTCGTATTCGTGTTCTATAATGAAACCTATCCCCACATAAGTATTGGTATGAATTATGTAGAATTCTGTCGATGAGTTCGAGAGCTTTACCCTCTGAAGCAGTAATGATATTTCCGACACAACCCTGGATTTAACGAGCAGAATATTTCATTTACTGGGGGAAGACATATGAATTTTCATTGAATTCGAGCAGGTCTCAGCAGTCCGACTTTCCGTTAATCCAGTATTTGATCAGCAATAACATTACGCATAATCTCTCTCGAGCCACCAGCAACATCGAGGGTTTTCGCATCTGACCACGCCATATCAAACCCTTGATCGCGATACAAGCCATGGGCACCGGTTAACTGAATTGCCTCCTCAATTGCTGCAAGTGCGACTTCTCCTGCCCTCAGTTTTGCCATACAGGTATGTTTAACTGCAGATTCGCCCTGATCGAGCCTCCATGCCGCCTCGTTTCTCAAGTGTTCAACTGCTCGAAGTCTGGTCTTCAGCTCGGCTATTTTCCAACGGTTTCCTTGGAATTCTGTGACAGTTCCCTGGTCACCAACCTCCCGTTCTGATGCCCATGCGATGGCCTCATCAAGTGACCTTTTACCATGACCGAGTATATCACTCGCGTTACCAATGCGGCTGAAATTAAACGTTTTGAAAAAGACTTCGTAGCCGCCACCGTTATCACCTAACAACTGATCCTCAGGGACACGGCAGTCATCGTAAATGACGTCGTGAATCGGCATCTGTCGAGTTCCAATGGGTTGGTCTTTTTCACCTATTTTCATTCCAGGATTGTCCTTCTCGACAAGAAAGACGGTAAGTCCTTCATCAGTGTGCGTGTAAACGTGATGAACATCGGCAGCACCTGCACAATTCACGTGGACCTTTAACCCGTTTATAACCCATTCGTCACCATCTTTCTCCGCAGTCGTTTCGATGTCTTTGAGACTTGAACCAGCATTAGGTTCAGAGATGTCGTCAGAGCCTACCACCTTTCCCTCGGCAATTCTCGGCAAATATTTCTCTTTTTGTTTGTCAGTACCGGCAACCATCAGCGCTCGGGCGAGCTGATAGGTCGTCTGGTAAAACCCTATGTGTTCCGACACGAGAGCGTATTCGATAGCTCCCAGTCCTTCACCACCGTACTCAGTCGGGATAAAAAGACCGGGAAATCCATGTTCAACGCCCTGTTCAAACAACTCCCGGGGAAATACCGAGTCGCGGCTAGCTTGAAGAAGCTTATCGCTGTGTTCGCTACGGAATTCCTTTGCTTTCTGACTATACTCCTTCTGTGTATCTGAAAGTGTGTAATTAATCATATTTCAATGTGATGATTAGGCACCATTTTAAAGGCATCACTGTATTCCATAACTTGAGTAAGCTTTCTCAAGCGAATACACGCATATATACTCGCGTTTCAACTATTTAAAACCCGGGGAGAAATAACCTGAAACAATTGTATAACAACCCCAGCAGGCTAAGCTGATTGAATAGAAAAATCAATCTATTAAAATTTAGGTCAGTACTGCCGTTCGTATTCTGGTTTTCGCTTATCTTGAAACGCCTGAGTTGCCTCTTTGTGTTCTTGATCGTTGACACATTCCCACTGATAATCAATTGCTTTTTCACAATATTCATCAAAACTTAGCTCCGAATTGATTAACTTCTTAGTGTTTCTAACTGCTTGTGCGGGTAAATCTCGAACTGATTTAGCAAATTCCTCAGCATCTGAGAGGGCGTCTTCCGAGACACCTGCAACCAAGCCAAGGTCTTCTGCATCAGTTGCTGTAATATCCTTTCCGGTGAGGAGGTACTCTCTTGCTTTGGACTCGCCAATAAGTTTTGGAAGTAACCAGGCCCCACCGTCACCTGGGACTAAGCCGATTCTAACGAAACCTTCTCGTAGTACAGCATCCTCGTTCATGAACCGGACATCACATGCCAGGGTGAAGTCACAACCAGCCCCGATTGCTGGGCCGTTTACAGCAGCAATTGTCGGTTTGTCCATATTACGCAGTTGCCGAACAACGTTCTGAACCGTCCAGAGATAAGCACCGTATTCTTCCTTTGTTTGAGCGGTCCAGTCTGGCATACTATTGACGTCTGCACCTGAGCAGAATCCATCTCCTGCACCTGTCAAAATGACGGTGTATGCCTTGGAATCCTCTCGAGCGTCACGAATGGCTTCATTCAGTTCGAGAATCATCTCTCGGTGAAAAGCATTGTATACGTCTGGACGATCCATTGTGATTGTTGCAATACCATCACTACACGCGTATTGAACATGGCCCATAATAGAAACTCCTCTGGGAAGTATAAAAAACCATTTGGTAGGCCTTCGAGGGTTGGTGGGATTGGTTTTGATTGATTTGCAGGAAGAGTGTAGTTGATTATTTTAAGTAGACTAAACCAGAGATGTAAAGAAATAAAGAAAGAAGTAAACAATCGCCGATAAGTGCGCTATTGTCGAGGCCAAGTACGTAATATAGAGTGCATTAGCCCAAATTGTAGCCAATCTATCTGAGTACAAGGATTAATTAATTGTTTAAGCGCACGATGTTATCCTATTGAAAATAGAGGCTTAGAAGCGATGGAATCCTTCTGCAGTACCTCTAAGCTAACTAATTAATCTGTTGGAAATTATTGAGATGAAAGGGTACTTTGTGGGAGCATCAGTGTTCAGCAGTACCGGTTGGGAGAGTATGCAGACCCAACGTTTCATCTCGTCACACGCGATGTGCAAGAATTAATTTTAACCCCACCTACTTAACTATTTATGTAGACAAGGAAGCCAGTCGCACTCCGGGATGGTACCAATCTCGACCGGCCCAGTAGGTTATTCACCTTTAAATTCGGGGTCCTTGTCATTGCTAAACGCCGCGATACCCTCATTAACATCATCTGTTCCTATCAGATGACCAAAGGCGTGGGCTTCCATATCGAATCCAGTCGTTGAATCGTGACGGCCGGCGCGCATCGCTTCTTTCGTGAGCTGTTGGGCCACCGGTGCGCGCGCAGTCAATAGCGTTGCCAGTTCGAGGGCACGTTTGTCCACCGTATCGTCTTCGACGACCTCTACCACGAACCCATACTCACGCATCGTTTCGGCATCAAATTGTTCAGCTGTGAAGATTATCTCTTTAGCTCGACTCTCACCAATTAACCATTGTAGCCGTTGTGTACCGCCCCACCCGGGAAGGAGTCCTAATGTGTGTTCCGGAAGGCCAAATCTCGCCTTCTCGCTCGCAATCCTAACATCAGCAGCCATCGATAGCTCCATCCCACCGCCGAGACAAAAGCCGTTAATAGCCGCTACAACCGGAACAGAAGTGGTTTCCAACTTCTCAAAAACCTGTTGTCCTTTCCTCGATACTTCAATCGATTCGACAGGGCTCTCGTCACCAACGACTGAGTGGACTTCCGCACCTGCAGAAAATGCACGGTCACCTCGGCCAGTCAATAACAGTACACGGACATTCTCGTCGCCTTCGAACACCGTATCAATCGCCCTATCAAGCTGGTCAAGAACCGCCAAATTCAGTGTATTCAACTGAGTGGGGCGGTCAATAGTAATACGGCCAACGTGTTCGGCCGGATAATCTATCTCCAATAAGTCTAATCTATCGCTGTCCCCATAGAAACCACCTGAAGACACAATCTCACGAAGTTGTTGTGAGACTTCATACCGCGGATGTCCCGACTCCTCATGAGCCTCCTCAAGCGTCTCAATCAACTCCTTTACCTTATATTCATCTGCCAGCATCGCTGGCCCTTTCGGAAAGCCGCCACCGAGCGTGACAGCCTTGTCAATGGTCTCAACCGTAGAAACGTCGTTGGCAATCAGCTTTGCGGCCTCGTTCGCCATTACCGCTACAAGCCGATTTTCTGCCTCTTGGCTACCTGCATCCGGCGGAATAGTCACGCCATCAGCCTCGTACTCGTAAAATCCACTACCGGTCTTCTTACCGAACTCACCCGAATCGACTTGCTCAACCAGCCGTGGTCCAGGCTCATAGGCCTCCCCAAGCACATCGTGGAGGTGATCAACAACATCGAGAATCACATCAACCCCAATCTGGTCAGCAAGTTCGAAACAACCCATTGGGAGACCTATATCGAATTTCGCGCTCGCATCAACAGACTGGATGTCCGCAACGCCGTCGGAAACGAGCCACGTCGCCTCGTTAATCAGCGGAACGAGAATACGGTTGACAACGAAACCGGGTGAATCCTTCGATACCCGTATTGGAGTCTTGTCGATGGTCTCGACGAATTCCGTTGCGACATCTAAAACATCTGGGGCTGTTTTATCCCCGGATATAACTTCTACAAGCTCCATCCGGACAGGTGGGTTAAAAAAGTGCAAGCCACAGACCTGCTCTGGGCGGTTAGTATGTGCGGCTAGCTCAGAAATCGAGAGACTTGACGTATTCGATGCAAATATTGCCTCGGACGGAGCCAACTCATCAATCTGTTCGTAGACATCCCGTTTAATGTCCATACGCTCGGGTACTGCTTCGATAACGAGGTCGCTCCCAGCAACTGCCGACTCAATGTCAACCAGTGGTTCAATTCGTTCAAGGATATCTTCAGGAGTCTGGTCGCCTAGGTATCCCTTTTCAGCTAATTTTTCGACACTCCACGTAATTTGCTCGTAACCATTGTCAACCATTTCCTGTTCAATATCCCGAAGCCGAACCTCATAGCCCGCGATAGCGCTCACTTCTGCGATTCCGTGTCCCATGCTTCCTGCGCCGAGTACGGTGACTGTACTAATGTCTCTAGTCGCCATATGTTATACCCACGCGTGGTGTATATTAATCCTCAGGTTTTTCCTGTCTTTATTATTGACATTTTTTAGTTTATATGTGAATAATTTGATTTTTTCGAATGAGTTGATGTTCATCATAACTTCTCCAGGAAATCTGACGTGTATATAAATGGGTGATTTGAGCTGACGACGGAAACTTATATAGTATTACTAAGAGTAACTCCATTTTGCAATGAGATATCCTTGCGCTGGTTTGGAAAATAAAAAATCCTGATACAGCAAAAACTTATTGAATCAGTTGGCTGAGAAGACACATTCTTTTCAACCGCAATCAAATAAGGGGAATAATTCAAGATGGAGTCTCTTGGCTTACCCTCTTCCTTTTATCCCACAGCAGGACTGTGTAAAGCGCGAATGTTAGGATAACGAAGACACTCCGATGAATATAATCTGGGTGTGACATAGCACCGATACCAAAGATTACAAACAGTGTTTGGAATATCATACTTTTGTACCGTTTAAACCGCTTGTACGGGCGGTTCAACCCGTAGACAACAACTCCTGAACCAAAGAGAGCTAATCCAAATGAACTCAATACCTCGAAAGTAGAAATCTCTGAGTCAAGGAAACCGGTTACAATCTCTGGATTATAAATAAAGACGATTGGGAGAAGGAATAGCGGCGCCCCAATTCTAACCGCTCTGTCAGCGGTTCTCCAGAAGTCCCCTTCAGAGATACCAGTTGCAATAACCACCGCAACCGCAATTGGAGGTGTTATATTTGCAAGAATAGCTCCATAGAAAGCGAAAAAGTGTGCTGCAAGGGAGGGAACCCCAAATTCCCCGGTGAAGGTAGGAACAATCAATGTTGCAACAAGGAGGTATGCTGCCACTGTCGGCATACCTAACCCTAAAACAACAGAGACAACCATAGCTAGAATAACGGTAATTATCAGCACGCCACCAGAAAGGGACATGAGAGCTAGCGAGAGGCGTCCTGGCATACCGGTTGTAACAAAAATATCAACGACAGCATTAATCGCCCCAATAACAATTGCTATCGGAGCGGCTATTTTAGCTCCGTACTTGAGCCCTTCGCCGGTTTCGATAAGAACCTGTTTAAAAGAACTGAGGCTAAACTTGCGGAGCAAGGGAAATGTAATCCCTGTCGCAAATGTGAGACCGACAGTTATCAATGCAGCTGTCATCACAGTAAACTGTAGGACAGCAAGGAGATAAATTAAGGCAGCAAACGGAATAAAAAATCGAAGACCTTCGATCATAAGGTCACCCTTGGTTAATGGGTTGTCAAGCGATGTCTGAGTCTCATCTGTATTAATCTCTCTAGATGCTCTGAAGTGGACCGCTATGAACGCAGACAAATAAAATATGAGTGCTGGTAAAATCCCTGCGACGATAATTTCATGAAACGGTCTAGCGAGCAGTGATGCCATCAAGAATGCAGCAGCACCCATCACTGGTGGGATGATTTGCCCTCCTGTGGAGGCAACAGATTCTGTTGCTCCTGCTGATTCAGCTGACATTCCATTACGCTTCATGAGGGGGATTGTGATCGAACCGCTGATTCCGGTATTTGCCGCAGCACTTCCGTTAATTGAACCGATTATCATACTGCCCAAAACAGCAGATTGGGCTACTCCAGATTTGATATATTTTGTCGTGCTGACCGCTGCTTGTAGAATTAAATCAAATGCCCCATAACCTCGCATTAATCCGGCATACAGTAGGAATAAAGCAATCCATGATGCCATAATTCGGGTCAAATCTCCAAAGATGCCACTCCGTATTTCTAGAACTGTCGTTTCCAGTATTCGGTCGAAGCTAAGGCCAGTATGACTCAACACCCCTGGGAACCACTGGCCAAAGTAACCATAGATGATAGCCCCAATCAATATAACAAGGAATGTTAGACCGAAAGAACGATACGTAATATACATCGTAATTGCTAAGATTGCAATTGCAAAATACTGGTCAGTTGTCGTCGCCCACCCTATCCTTGCATGCATTAGGTCCGAATATTCAATAAAGAAGTAGGGAATGGTAATTAACACACCAATCATGAGGAGATGAATAAATAAGAAATCTCCAAATTTATCCTCCTCTATGGCTTCTTTGCCTTCAAATAATAGGTACATGATAAAAGAGCCTCCCAAAAACGCAATTCCAAACCGTTCTAATGGCATCGGTCGGGACACAGCAAAGTACAACGTAGCACCCCAGTATAAAATACTCGCGGCCAGAATGATATAGGTGTATATTTGAGGAGAAATTATGTCAGATGGATCTCTTTTTTCAACCCGCTGCTTTATCGGCATAATTATTTTTTCAATGCCTCTAAGCGGTGTACTTAAGCGCTCCTGCAGACCAAGTATTGAAATCATCTATCAATTTATATCAGGGTTATATTACAATAGCTCCCCTTCACTCCAGTTATCATCCCAAACACCGGTTTCTTGGTAATATTCGGCGATACCAGGATGAATCGGTTGGCCGTCCATCATCACTTGAGATAATATTTCAGGGTCTGAGAAATCCAACGCAACTCCGACAACTTCCTCCATTGTATCTTGATTTTCAGCGAGCGTTGAGACGATTTCATACACGATTTCGTCCGAAAGGTGGTCGCCGAACATTATTTGGAACTCCATTGGCGTCGAACCGATAGTATCGAAGTCGCCAACATCCTGCTCCCATCCATAGGGCTCAATTTCCTCGTATCCAACCATTTCCAAATCCTGAGCTGCTTGCCGGTGCGCGTCGCCCATGGGTATGATTTCCGCATCCACTCGTGCATCAATCTCTTGAGCCCAACCGACCAACCCTTGATAATTCACAGCATTATTGCCAAATACGGTAACTCTCCCTTCTTCAATTGCACCAGCAATCTCATTTTGTGAGACTTCAACCTCATTTATCTCATCCATCATCCCTGTTTCTTCAAGTGTTTCTATTAAAGGGAACCGTGTCGTCGATGCGGGAAACAACGGCCAGACATCCTCACCTGCGAAATCATCCCAGGTTTCCAAGCCTGAGCCTTCAACTGCCAAAAAGTAATTGTGAATCAATCCGTATGTGAATCCTTGGTGTGGAAGTAATTCAATCGGTTCATCCTCCCATGGCCCTGTATCTCTCTCCCCGTGAATATATGCATAGTTGCTCCCTCCGATAAAGTCAACTTCCCCTTGGTCATAGAGTCGTTGGTTTGCCTGAGTACCTCCTGTTTCTTGAACAGTGATATCAACCATATCACTATTTTCGTCAAGAATCAACTGCATCGCTTGCCCTGTGTTATTCGTTAGTGTCCCAGAGCCACCGCCTCCGTAGGTTAATTCAACTGTGTCTCCATTTGCTTCTACAAGTTCACTTTCGCCTCCGTTTCCTCCTAGGCAACCTGCGATTCCAATTGACGCTGCTGTTGTGGTTCCCGCCACTCCTTTCAGATATTGTCGTCTGTTAATTCGCACCATGGAGATTAATGGATACCAGTATGTATTAAGCGTTATGTTCCTTAAATTACATAACTATCAATTTTGTATGGGTATATTTTAGACTTAATTGAATGCCTTTGTAAACTTTTGCAATCCATTTTCTAATTAAAATTGATTATACGACCATTTATTTGAATGGTTGGGGTCAGATTTAATATCACCTTCTGCTTCTTCGTTCGGTGATTGATCTGTAAGAACTCACAAAGCAACGACAGAGGAATTAAACCATTAGGCTGAGTACGCGGAAGTATGGTATTGGAAAAACGTGAAGGTGAATTACCACTCTCTGACATTACAGTTATCGACCTTACTCAAGTAGTTGCTGGGCCATTCGCCACTATGAACCTTGGCGATCTCGGTGCAGAAGTAATCAAAATCGAGGCTGTGGGTCGTGGTGACCGATGTCGTAATATCCAACCAGTCCCAGAATATTTCGATACAATAAACCGGAACAAACAGAGTATTGCAGTAAATCTTAAAACTTCGGAAGGGCAAGAGGTGATATACAATTTAGTCGAAACCGCAGACGTTTTTATCGAATCAACGAAACCCGGTCGTGTCGAGTCGTTTAATATCGCTTATGACGATCTCATAGAGTACAATTCGGAACTCATCTATTGTTCGATTTCAGGTTTTGGCTCTGATAGTCCATACGAGAATCTACCGGCATGGGATATGCTGATACAGGGAATGAGTGGAATCATGAGTATGACCGGAGAAAAAGGAGGTCAACCAGTCTGGTCAGGTCTCATGAGTGGTGATTTAATCACCTCAATGTACACTACCCAAAGCGTGTTAGCTGCATTGTACGCACGCGAGAAAGGACGAATCGAATCAGAGTGGATTGAAGTACCGATGCTTGATGCTGCTGTTTCTTGGCTCTGCTCAAGAGCCGGGTATGCGTTCGGATATGATGAGCCGTTTCCTCGTCTGGGAACTCGTCATCCTTCGATCGCCCCATTCGGAATTTTCACTTGTCGAGATGATAGCATTGTGATTGCGGCAGGAACAGACTCTCTTTTTGAAGACTTTTGCTCTGTGCTTGAACGAGAGGACCTCTTCGTTGACGAACGATTTGCCGACATGGACGCCCGGGTTGAGAACGTTCAGGAATTGACGACTATCATCGAATCTGAATTAGAGTCGGAAACAGCAGAAACATGGGTGGAACGACTTCAACGTAAATCGGTCCCCGCAGGATTGATACATGATACAAAAACAATCTGGGAAGATGAACATATAAAGAGACGTGAGCTTTATCAGCAAATGGAGCGTGAAGATAGAAAGAACGCAGAGGTAATTGACCACCCGATTCACTTTACCCGATTGGCGACACAACTTGATACAGCACCTGAGCCACTTGGTGAGAGTACGACAGATGTGCTGAGAGAGTGCGGCTACGAGGAAGAAGAACTTCGACGATACGAGGAAGAGGGTATCATCGGCTAATGAGTTGAACTTACATCGTTGACACGCCAAAGTTCGCAAAAAGAGTGTGAGCCGTCCACACTAGAGATGCTGTCGGCAAGTACGGTTCCCTGGTAGACCTTGACCAAGAATCACAGCGTAACTTCTTCACCGGCCTTCATCGAGACAATATCGGTGGTCTTGTCGATATTTTCATCCTCACAGTGGTTCAAAAACGATTCCAATCTGTCAGACTCTGGGGGATAGTGCATCGGAATTGCGATATCGGGATCTATCCATTTGGTGGCCAGTGCAGCCTCATCGGGGTGAAGCTCTGCGAAGTATCCTTCTGCCTCACCGATGGGAACAAGAAGTACAGAGGGTTCGTACAGCTCGCCAAATAGTTCAATATCACCAAATATAGAGGTGTCCCCCATATGGTATATCTTTTCCCCTCCGATATCGAGTATATACCCCATTGCTTGACCTGAGATCTCCTCTTCGATGAACACCGATTGGTGGTGTGCTTCGACGATTTTTGCTTCCCATCCTTCCCCGTAATGTTTTGCACCCCAAATATACGGCTCAAGTTGTTTTTCTGGAAAACCGTTCTTTTTTAAATAGCTGAAAGTTGCGTAATCACAAATCAGTTTACAATCATTTTTTTCAGCGATTTCCGGCGCATCGCCTAGATGATCGAATGCACCATGTGTGACCAAAACGCTGGATACATCCGTCATATCTGATGCTTCTTGGTCACAATCTTCATTAGCAGTTATGTACGGATCGATGACGAGTCTGATGTCTTCATCATCAATTTGGAAAGCAGAGTGACCGTGATAAGTTATTTTCATTCCTTGTAATCCAGCTAAATCGGGTCCTTACAGCTACTTAATTATTTGGGATTCCATGGAAGAATCAAAGGAGAACGTTTTCCAATATGACCAATGTTGTTTGGAGGCATAAGGTAAACACATTGCACGACATTAGCGTAACAGCGGTCTGATCCTTCCAAGTTAATCAAGTCGGATGATACAGGGTTGTCCTGAAATCTTCGAATTCTGTGGGAGTGCCTGGCGCAAGCTATCAGAGTGTGATTTGAAATGGATTTATATAATCCTACTAAAGTTTTTAAATTCGGATAGTATAACAACTCAATCGATATTCAACAGTAGCGCAGACCAGTCACGTCAAACGAACCAGCGAGCGGGCTGCGGGTAGCTGACGAGACGCTGAAGCGTCTCGAACTACTTGATCCCGAGGTTGTTGACATGAGCCCAATAATAGGAAAAAATATACTCACAGTGACTCAATAGTGACCCATGCCCAACGTTCCTCCAGTCGAAAGCGATCAGTTACCTACCGAATACCGCTATCTGCTGTCTGATAATGATCTCGGTGAACTATCTTTGTTTAAGACAATCGCTAATAACCCCCCTATTCTTCAATCATATATGAAATGGGGGTCTACGCTGTGGGAGGAGTCGGGACTTAAACCCGAAGAGGTTGAGGTCGTCATCTTGACAATTGCCAAGGAACTCCGCTCCCAGTATGAGTGGCATCATCACGTTCAACTCGCCCGTGAACTGGGGCTTGAAGATGAGACGATAAAGGCTATTTTTGAGGGCAATTATGAGAACCTCACAAACACCCAACATCTGTTGTCAGTGTATGCGCAAGATTTTCTCGATAGCTCGGTAAGCCAAAATCTATGCGAGACTATCAGCGATAATTGGAACGATAAAACAGTAGTGGGTCTAACCTGTCTTTGCAGTCATTATCTGGCGACGGCGCGAATAATAGAGGCACTCGACGTTCAACCAGATACAGAGTTTTCCGATTGGGAATTTGAAACAACCCGTTAAGCCGATTGACTGGCTTAACTTTAAACTCGAAGTGCCGCTGTTACTACAGGTAATAAATTGAATACGAATAGTTAGAATAACTTGTACAAACAATTATTGCTCCGAGGAAGAATTTTGGAATTCCGCGGCAACCGCATCTAGCATATCTGTATATTCATTAATTTCGGGTGGATTGTTCCCGACGAATTCGTGAATATGATGGGTTTGTTTTGTCATTGGTGCATCTATGTGTTTGTCCTGAGCAGTCTCCAAAACCTCTTCCATCTCGGCGTGCCGTCGCTGTGAATTGTCGGCCATATCTACCAGGAAATATCTGGCAAATTCTGCGGGACTCATATCTGTAAACGTTTCGTGGACGGTTTCAAGAACCTCCTCTTCGAGATCAAAATTGCGTGCTGTTATCAACGTCTCCATAAACAGCACCATGATTCCCTTCGTTACCATACTCCGACACATCTTCAATGCTGCCGGCCGCTCGATATCGGAACCGAACGTCTCAACCACCAGGTCTGCTTGGGTGAGGATCTTTTGATTTGTGTCCACATCAGGTCCTGCAAGCAAAATTGGCGCGTTCGAACCGAGCACAGCAATCGAATCCATCACAGTTCCCTTTAAAAACGTTCCCCCAGCACCGGTAACGATTTGATCAATCTTTCGCGTCGTGAGCGGGCTGATTGAGTTGAGGTCCACAAAATATGTTCCAGTTAGTGCTGTTTCCATCTTTTTTGCAACTGATTGAGCAGTATTCGGCCAGACACAGGAGATTACGATATCACACTCTTTGCCAAGGGATTGAACAGAATCTGCGACTGCTGGCCCGCGACTATCTAGTCGCTCTTTGAGTGAGGTGGGGTCCCGGTTTGTTACCACGGTTTCAAAACCGTATTCTTGAAACTGGCCAGCAATCATTTTTCCTACTTCGCCGTAGCCGACGATTCCCACCGTTTGAGAACTGTCATTCATATCATTCTACTCCCAACAGCTTCCGAGGTGTCTTCTCTGTAATCGCTTTGATAGTTGCACTGTCTATCCCTGCTTTTTCGAGTTTTTCGGCGAACTCTTTGTATGCCATCGATGGTGACTGATTTGATAACTGTCCGTGGTCGGTGGATAGCACACAGTTATCCGAACCGATTTTGGCAATCGAGTCAGCAACATCCTCAGCGGTAATATCCCCGTGAATGACCGGTAAATAACACTTTTCTAATATTGCACCACGGTCAGCCATGGCAATCTGGTCATCCAGTGAAAGCCCCATGAAATCGAAATCAGCATGAGTTACAAGATAAGGAATCGATAGACCCATCTCCTCGATAGCATCCAAAATTACGAAACTCTCCTCCCGTGAAAGGTGGCCATTCCCTAGTGCAACGTGACCGTCAAAGTCATCCATTAGTTCCAAAATATTTCTGACAGCAGGTCGAAGGGATCCGCCTTCGGTAGCTGTCATAGATTGATTCGGGAACGGAAACCCACGGTCGACACCTTCCGCGTCGAAATTTGCAGCACTGAATGTAGGCATCCAAACTACCTTAGCACCTGTCTCAAGAGCATGGGTTACTGCGGTTTGGTTAAAACCCCCTACAAATGAATTGAGCGTAATTGCAGAATAGACTTCGATATTGGGAATCCTATTTGCAGCCATTCTAGCTGGTTTGTGTGTGTTTCCGAAGTGGCTTTTCAACACGAATCCGGCCATCCCATCATTTTCATACTCTCTTGCTAGTTCGATTGCATCGTACCTCCTATCGAAATAGGAAGGCCCTGCGTGAACATGGATATCAATGGGGCCGCTGGTACTTGTCATACTAATCCCCCACAGATGGTTTGCGTCATGAGGCGTGGTTCTGGCAGCGTTGAATTAAAGCTCGATTCCTCGTGTTCGCCCCGACTAGGCTTGATTCTAGCACTTTTTTGAGGTAAAATCCTCAGAGAAGCTTTTAATCGGTTTAGCGAAGATAGCGAAGGCCAAAGTATCGCCTTTGTTTGCTTAGTCATTGTACATAGCATGATTTCATGTGATGATATAAAAGTTGTGTGGCTACATAATGTAACACCTGTGCCATTTTATTCTCCATTGACATTGATTGGATAATGACACCCATCTCGATTTCAACGGTACTTTTATTATATTTGCGGCAAAAGTTGGACCTGATGTATAATCTGTCGTCAGAGCAAGAAATGGTAGTCTCAGCGCTTTCTGAACTCGCTGAGGAGGAATTTACCGAAAACGCGTTTACGTGGGACGGGGAGTACCCACAGCCAAATATCGATACACTTGCCGAACAAGGCTTTTTGGGAATAAATATCGCTGAAGAGTATGGTGGTGGTGGGATGGGTGAATATGAGGCAATGTTGAGTATAGAGACAGTTGGTCGGGTCTGTCCTGATACAGCTGAAGTACTGTATAGCCAACAGATGGTTGGCCCACGAGCTATTGAAATGTTTGGAAGCGAAGAGGTAAAAGAAAGGTATCTGCCGAAAGTCACAGCTGGGGAGACAGCGATTGCAATAGCGATTTCTGAACCACAAGCGGGTTCTGATCTCAGCTCAATGAAGACCACCGTTAAAGAGGAGGACGGTCGACTCGTTTTAAACGGTGAAAAGGTCTGGGTGAGTTCGATTCCCAACTCTGGAGCTGCGGTAGTTTGGGTCAAATTTTCAGAAGGTCTTGGCTCGGTAGTTCTTGACCTAGAAGAAAACGAGGATGCTATCGAAATTCAACAACACTACACTAATATGGCAGGCCATACCCAAACACAGTTTCGTATGCATGATATCGAAATACCAGAATCATATGTTCTAACTAGAGGAAAAGACGGCTTCAAAAGACAGTTACAGGCTTTGAATTGGGAGCGGTTGGGTAGCTCGACGCTTGCAAACACCATAGCCCGTTGTGCACTTGAAAAGGCACTCGAATACAGCCAACAGCGAGAGCAATTTGAGCAGCCGATAGGGGATTTCCAGGGGATCGAGTGGAAACTTGCTGAGATGACTAAAGAGTTGGAAGCTTCTAGATCAATCGCATACCGTGCAGCAGTGAATGCAGAAGCTCAAGACCGTATTCCGGATCGCATGGACGCCTCTCTCGCGAAATTATATTCAAGCCAAATGGTGGAAAAGGTCGTCAGTGAGTCTCTCCAGATTCACGGGGCAAATGGATATATGCAAGAGCACCCACTTGAGTATCTCTATCGACTAGCCAGAGGACGTCGTCTCGCTGCAGGAACTGACGAAATACAGAAAAACCAAATTGCTTCAGTACTGAAAAAGGAAGGTCTCCCCTCGATTTCGTAACGATTACAGTAGAACAGGTCAGCGTCCGATTACACGGCGTAAATTTTAGTGAGACGGATAAAGCTCTCCCACTGATTATGTTTAAAAAATTGCAAAACCGATCGATTGAGGCGAGATATAGAACTCTCAACGCAATTTCAATTTTCCCGATAATTAGTAACAACGCCGTCTGAAATTAATTTTTCGATATTCGCGGAATCGTAGCCAAGTTCTTCGAGTAACTCTTCTGTTTGTCCACCATGTTCCGGTGCGGGACTTCGGATGGTTTGAATATCGGAGCCAAATGTATACGGGGAATCCATAATTGTTATTTTTTCCCCATCGACTTCTTGTTCAGTAATCAGTTCTCTAGCAGCAATTTGCTTGTCTTGGCGAATAGTTTCGAATGGGGTATTCACGGGTGCGACAGGGACTTCAGATTCGTCAAAGTAGTCTATCCACTCGTCTCTTGATTTCCTTCTAAAGATAGTTGATAGCGTGTTACGGATTTCGGTTTGCAAGCCCGGGTCTGAGCGATCAGCATCGATGTATTGTTCGATAGACAATTCTTTACAGAGGTTTTCCCAGAAACCAGGCTCCAGTGCGCCGAGGGTTATGTACTTTCCATCCCCACATTCGTAGATACTATACGAAGGATTTCCTCCAGAAACGAGCGTTTGTCCCCGTTGTGGGGTTTCTCCTTTGGCAACCGCTGAGAGGAGCTGGGAACTCCAAGAGGAGACGACGTCAGTCATAGAAATGTCAATATATTCCCCTTCGTCGGTCTCATCTCGATGGTGAAGCGCTGATAGAATTGAAAAGGCTGCGAAAAGGCCACCTGCAAAATCGGAGATTGGGTAACCTGGTGGAACTGGAGGTCCATTTCTTTCTCCGGTCACCGACAGCATTCCTGAGATACCAAGATAATTAATATCATGCCCTACCCAGTCTTTATATGGGCCGTCCTGTCCATATCCCGAAAGCGAACAATACACTATACTCGGATTCGTTTCTGAAATATCATCATATCCGATACCGAGACGATCAACGACACCGGGCCGAAATCCCTCAATGAACACATCACTTTTAGATGCCAACTCGTGCAGAACCTTCATACCACGTTCTGTCTTAAGATCAATTGCGATACTGCGCTTGTTTCGATTGTACGTAGCGAATCGGTGGTTTATCCCTTCCGTTTCTGGTCCAAAATCACGCTGATAGTCGCCAGATTCTGGTTCTTCGATTTTGATTACGTCTGCTCCGAGATCCCCTAGTAACATTGTGGCGTATGGGCCTGGAATCATGCCGGCGATCTCCAGAACCTGAACTCCTTCGAGTGGTAATGCTTCGCTCATGTTCATCCCAAGTTTCGACGGCTACAAAGCTTTTATGTCGTTCAACTGTACGATGTTTGTCGGCGGTCTGTAAACTCTGGTTATTTGAGAGACATACTTTTAGGTATATTCGGATATAGGTAGTCATACAGACAATGTGGAACGTATTACTCCCGAGCGAAATCGATCCAGCGGGGCCAAAATCACTCAGCGACATAGCGCAGTGTAAGAGTATGTCAGAGTATGATAATCAGAAGGCAGCACTCGAAACAATTGATGAATTCGATGCTCTCATCGTTAGGGTCGCTGAAGTCGACTCTACTGTTATCGACCGTGCTGATCGATTGAAAGTTATCGCAAAACATGGTAGTGGTCTTGACAATATCGATATCCAAGCTGCTTCAAATCGCGACATCATTGTCTGTAACACGCCTGGCGCGAACTCAAGATCTGTCGGTGAGCACACGATTGCGCTACTTTTCGGCGTTTGCAGACAATTATGCCAAGCTGATAGGGATGTTCGAGCAGGTAACTGGAACCGAAGTGCGTTTACGGGAAACGAACTCCGAGGGAAGACGTTGGGGTTGCTCGGATTCGGGGATATCGCTCAGGAAACTGCTAAAATAGCAAATGCGCTCAATATGGAGGTTATTGCGTACGACCCATACGTATCCATGTCATCAACTGATGTTGAGAAAGTCGATAAAGTGAGTACATTGTTCGAACTAGCAAACGTTGCGAGTATCCACGTTCCTCTTACGGAATCAACTCGGAATATGATTTCCATCAAAGAGCTAAAATCACTTGGCGAGAATGGGATTTTCTTAAATACCTCGCGAGGTGGTATAGTCGAAAAGGGGTCTCTACACCGAGCACTTGAAAACAATGATATCGCCGGGGCAGGTATAGATACGTTTAGAACTGAACCGCCCGGAGAGAATCACCCCTTGTATGAACATGAGAATGTCCTCCTAACTCCACACATTGGTGGTGTGACCGACGAAGCGTTAGTACGAATGAGCGAACAATCGGCTGAGAACGTTCGTAAAGTCCATGAGGGTAATCTTCCCTCTACGACGGTCAACCGTGAGGCTCTTTCAACAGAGGTGGTAAGATGAGGAGTGAAAACGGACTTAGATGGGCTCTGGAGTCCGGTGAGACCGTATTTGGTGCAGGTTCGGGGACATTTTCACCAACCGTCATAGAACTGTTTGGTAAGATTGGTCTCGATTATGTTTGGCTTGATTTTGAACACGCTGGTCCGAGTCCATACGACAGCACCGTATTCGAAGATTTAACACGCGCAGCGGAAGCAGCGGACATCGAACTCCTTGTCCGACTGCCGAAACCTGACCCTGCCCTCATCAGAAAGGTCCTTGATGCGGGTGTCAGAACAATACTTCTCCCGCGTATTGAAACGGCATCAGAATTAAGAAGGGGCGTCAAAGCTGCTTACTTTTCCTATGAGGGAGGTGTAGGCGATAGGGGGGTTGGTGTAGGGCGTTCGAGCGAATGGAGTGGGTATGTCAACGATTATGTAGAGGGAGAAGATGAAGAAGTGTTGGTAGGAACAATGATCGAGAATCAGCATGCAGTTGAAAATATTGATGAAATTCTCGCAGTACCCAATCTCGGGTTTGCCTTTGTAGGCCCAGCCGATTTGAGTATATCATTGTCGAAGGGAGATATTGCAGATGATACCGATGAAGCTGTTTCAAGAGCGATGGAACGGACACGGATAGCATGTCAGGATGCTTCAGTTCCGATTGGCTGTATTCAGAATGATGTTAACGCAGTGCAGGAGGCTATCGACGATGGATATAAGTTGGTCCGAATCGGTGGTGACCTTTCAGCAATCTATGAGACGTTAAATTCGCGAATTGAAGCACTCAACTCATGAGAATTGATCTGCCGGTCCATCTATAATTCTACTCAGTGGAATCGATTACTATTTGGGATGTGTAGCAAATTGCGAGAGGAAGTGCCTATCAACTTGGCGGTGATTAACAATCTACTCTACGTGAATAGCTAACCAATCCGAAAAACACCCCATCTAAAATTATCCACTCAATGTGGATAATATCCCTTTCATATTTAATTAATCCCCTCTGAATCTCGAATGCTTATATACGATTGTGGTATAACCAATCAAACTCTGGTAGGATTTGATATATGTGGATTGGCATACTTCGAAGCTAATAATAAATCCACACGATGTGGATGTCCTGGGGTTGATATGGGTTCTATTTCCCCAAGTTCGTTCAGATTGCCCGAAAATTATAATTGGGTGTGGGGATATTCATTGGATATGATTCCAGATTCCACGGGAAGAAATGTTCAGACAATTCAGAGGACATTTGATATTGTCAACACCTTACAAATGTATGGTAAAATAACACTCGACAAACTCGCGAAGAAATTAGATATGCCAAAGAGTACGTTACACAATTATCTGTCTACGTTAGAATCACTGGGATATGTTGTAAAACAAAATGGTTCGTACCGACTTGGTTTAAGATACTTGAACCACGGGATGGCTGCACGAAATATATTGCAAACACAAATACCCCTTACTGGAGTTCTAAATTCTATATCAGAACAAGTTTCTGAATCCATTTGGTGGATTATTGAAGAACTGGGTCGAGCTGTGTTCATTCTCAAATCTGATTCGGTAGAAAATAATGAAACCTATGCACAAGTTGGGAAAAGGTCATATTTACATACTCATGCACCGGGTAAAGCAATTCTTGCTCATCATTCTAATGAATATGTTGACAAAGTAATTAGCAAACATGGCTTACCGAGTTACACCTCAAAAACGATAGACAGTAAACAGAATTTGCTGAACGAACTAAATGAGATAAGGGGTAAAGGCTATTCAATTTCTGAAGGTGAAGCCGTGCAAGGTGTTAAATCAGTGGGTATAACCTTTGAAGATCAGCATCAATTTGTTCATTCTATAGGTGTTTTTAGGAATATACACAATGAAGATATAGAATACCCTCCCGAAAAGCTGGCTGCTGAATTGCAAAATGGTGTTGATAAAATAGAGGAAATTATAGAGGATATGGAGGAATAACAAATGTCTGAAAATAGATTATCAGCTCCATATCGTACCGTACCCTCACTCCTTGAGCATAAAGACAAACACGTGCCAAATGAAACTTTCCTCCATTGTGGCGGCAAATCAATATCATACGCTGACTTTGCAGAACATACAAATAGATACGCGAACGGATTTTCAAATGAAGGTGTTGAACCCGGAGACAAAGTTTGCTTATATCTCTATAATTCTGTGGAATACCTCTATGCATATTTTGGATTGGCAAAAATTGGTGCCGTTGCTGTGCCTATAGATACTCGGTTTGTAGGAACGGTTCTTGAACATATTTTAGCAGAAGTCAATCCAAAAATAACATTGATTGATTCCCAAACCGTTGAGGAATATAATGCAATCAAGAATAGTGCATCTTTTTCTTCGAGAAACTATTACGTCGGTGAGGGAAACTCTCCGCAGGACCTCTTACATGTTGATTCATTGGTTGAGCGACAAGACGGAGAAGAGGTACAATCTAATCACACTCCTGAAGAAGATGATATTCTTTCTATTATATACATTCAGCGGAAAGCGGATCAAGATCCAATTGGAATTTCTCTTCCCCACTTTTCGTATATAAACACTGGATGGGAAGTTGGAAATACAATCTTTGGGTATAAGCCCACAGATAAAATATATGCTCCGCTGCCTATTTATAACATATTCACTGTTCAGTTAGGCCTGATGCCATCATTGATTACTGAATGCGAATTCATCCTTGGGGATCGTTTTGAGCCGGACTCATTTTGGGAGAGAGTTCGTTGTCATGAAGCTACGGTTTTTCTTTACCTGAGCCGTATGCTATCTGTGTTGTTTAACCATGAAAAAGCACTCGATTACTCTGAAAATAGCATAGAAAGAGCAATTGGACACGGATACGGATTCAAGAATGACAAGCAAATGATAGGAGGGTTTAAAGACCGGTTCAATCTTAACGTTTTTGAATGCTACGGGGTCACGCAAGCAGCTACGATTGTAACATCAAACACCAGTGAACAGAGAAAACGTGGAAGCGTGGGTAAACCAGTATCATACATTGAAGTTAAAATTGCAGATAAAAAAGATAGACCAGTCGAAGACGGTGAAACAGGTGAAATATTAATCCGACCTCTGCGCCCCAATTGCTTGATGAGAGAGTATTATAATAAACCAAAACTAACTAATCGTGACTGTCGAAACCAGTGGATTCATACAGGTGATTTAGGCTATCGAGACAAAGACGGGTTTCTCCATTTCATTGCAAATGAAGATAATTCTATTTATCGAGGAAGTGTTGGTGGGCGAATTTCTACGTTAGAAATTGAAAGTGTCATAAATTCTATTCCTGAAGTAGAAGAATGTTCTGTTGTGGGTATTACTAACTTCCAACATGATGATGAGATGAAAGCAGCTGTAGAATTAAAAGATACCGATTCACTCGATGAAATCGATATATGTAAACACTGTGAGAAAAAATTAGCACACGCCAAAGTCCCGCGTTATATCGAGATATGTGATGAATTACCACGTAGTCCAACTGGTAAGATTCGAAAGGATGAATTAGATAAAATTGACACAAATGATGTTTGGGATCGTAGCATTGGTTATGATTTAATTCGTTAGTCCAATTCTGCTATCAGCTGTTTTTTCACCGCTGCACCAGAACACTCCTAATATACATTTCTAGCATAGAGTGCGACGGGGCAATAATGAGCAAAAACTACAAACAGATGTATCTTTGTTTGCGGCTGAACCAAGATAATCAAGTTTTTTAGTAAGATACTTAGGTTATAACAGAGGAATTAGCTACTAGAGGATCTAATCAGTTAGATAATTGACATTACTGTCTCTGCTTAACTTATTTAGTAAAAATTCCTTGATAATCCTCCGTAGTCATGTGATTTTTACTAGGATATGGATAAATAGTAGAGTTGGCCTCTCGCTCACCCAGCCAAGAAAAAAAGCATATGACTTCATAGCAACTGGGTACAACATTAGTTTTTTAATATTAGAAACATTATTGTGCTCATGCCCAAAGGACAAAAGTTGTTGAATGTTATCGAAAAATATAGTCTGGAGAGTGTAGAAACAGAACTTATAGACCGTTGGACTAGCTCTGACAACTCGGACTCACTCTTCGATCTTGAAAACTTTGTGAATACCGCTATTGTGGAAAGAGTTATTGAGAACCAGGCCGACAACAAGTATCCTGATGACTACGATTCTTCGGAGATGGCTTATTTGTTACATGCTGATTGTTCCCAGGCGGAACGGTTTGAGAACGTTTCACAGGTCGAAATTACCGAGGTCAAAAATTGGTTTGGAGAATACGATATTAACCTGGAGTTGCTGACCAATGATTTAGTCTCTTACAATACCGTGTACCAATTCCTAACAAACATCCAAGAAGTTGAGGCGGCAGAGGGACAACGACGATCAACAACTGCCGAGGAACGCAAAGAAATAGTTGAAAATCGGCTTACAAGCTTACAGCAGCGCGTCGGTGCTGTGGCAAATCAAGGCTTGGCCTCTTTAGTAAACGCAAACGCAATTCCAGATACGTATGATATCCAAATCCAATTTCGAGTAGAATGTACGGAATGTGACCGACGACAGGATCTACTGCAGTTTATTCGAAATAACGGCTGTAATAAATGTGATACAAATTTGAAATAATCCTACAATAATAGCAAACAACAGTATATGGTTTTTATGCAACTAAAGCATCTATTTCCTGAACTGTTGCCTCAGGGAGAGAATCCCTCACAGCTACAGAGTCTTCCGGAAGAAGAGCTGCTGCAAGATATGATGTCTCATCACGGAAATACTCAATCATTTTAGCAATACGTTCGCTATCTATCATTTCAACACTGTCCAAAACCATTATCGGACACTCCTCATCGACATCATGTACAATATAGCCAGTGAGAGCTACAACAAGCCCAGTCACAGACCGTTCACTTTCAGAAAGGTGGCGTAATTCATCGGGGTATACACCTTCGGAACCTTCACGTACGATATTCAAGTCGAAAGCTGTTTCTTCTTCCTTACGGCGTCCCACTTTGACAGTTTTCTGCTTTCTCTCTATCCAGATACGCTCGATATTCTTATAGCCAAGAAGATCAAGGACCGTTTCAATTGTTTGATTGAATTCTTCGACTAATTCACGTTCGATGTCTTCGACTCGAGAACGTAGCCGTCCAATCTCTTCTGTTAATTCGTTCATATCAGCTTGCAGGTGCTCCTCACGAGCGATTTCGTCTTCTAGTTCCCCGATCTGTTTCTTGACCTCCTGAAGTTCATCATTTGTTTTTCGAATTTCTACTTCCTTATTAATAAGTTGGTCTTCGATATCTGAATGCTGGTCGCGTAATTCTGTTTCCTCCGAGCCATCTGTTGTTTCCTGACGTTTTTCGTTTAGTTCTGATTCAAGCACCGAAACGCGCTGTTTGACGGTCGCCAATTCCTCTTTTGATCTCTCGATTTCTGCCTTGGCTTCCTGTTTTTGCTGAGTGGCTTCCGTAACACGGTCTTCAGCTGACTCCCACTTTTTTAACTGAGATTCTGTATCTTTAATCTCTTGTCGAATCTCCTGCTGTTTCTGTTCTAGCTCCTGAATTTGATTGCGGAACGTTTTATTAATTTCTCGATATTGGTCGATAACTGCGTCAACGGTATCAGTCGCCACTTCACTCCCGCATGCAAGACACCGCATTGTCCCTCCATTTAAAAGTTCATCAGTAATTTTTCCTGTTGCCCCGTCTTGATTCGTTGTTAACGGTCCCTCCGGAATTGTAATATCCATATTTAATTTTGAGACCGCCTCCTGGAGTGAAGTTGTCGAATCGCGTAACGCTCTTGCTGCTTCCATACCCGATGTAACTTCTTGCCGTTGGGCTCGAAGCCTCTCAATCTGTTCCGTCAGCCCCTTTTTTTCCTCAGTTAATTTGGTTTTTTTGGTGCGTAGTCTTTCTTCTGATGTATTGGGCTTATCTATCGATTCCAACTCTTCTATTGCTGCCTCAAGAAGACGTTCTTGCTGTTCAATCGATTTCTCCAACTTCCTTTCTTCTGTCCGCTTCGATTTAAGTTGTTCCTCCAACTTCTCAATTTCGTCAGCAGTTTCGTCTGTGGATTGTTCGGCAAACTGGTCTTCAATCATCTCCTTTTGCTGTTGGAGCTTTGACTCGTCTTCCCGTAGTCCCTCAAGCTTTGACTCCAACTCGTTTTTTCTTTCTTCTAATCTCGGAAGTTTCTCTTTCCTTTTTTTAATCTTATTCAGACGACTTTTGATTTTCTCTCTTTTACTTTTCATATCTTCCAATTGATTTTCTATCTCAGTTGTATCAACTGGACGCATTAATACGTCATACAAATCGCCGTCTTGCTCAATTGTTTGTCTAACTGGATTTTCTTTCAATAGGAATGCATATAAATCGACTAGTTCAGGGTCATCAGTAAATGGGTCCCCATTGAAAACAGTCCCACCATTAGTACGTGTTAAGATTCGAGAGTACTCATTTTCACCTATCTGAATGGTGGTTTTCCCTTCTTCAGCGTCACTTTTTAACGTGATTTGATCTGATTCACTTCCCATCGCAGCCATAATCCCCTGTAAGAATGAGGTCCGATTGGTTGCATTACGCCCGCTAAGTACTGTTACGCCCGGTTTTATCTCCAGTTCTGCTTCATTGATTCCACCAATATTTTCCAACTCAATCTGTAAATCTTCGGCTTGTACACTTTGTGACATAAGCTATAATTGGTTGGACTCCATTAAAAAACTCCTGCTTAAGTGAATTAATAACCTTTATACTATTATCTTATATAAAATTATCCTGACAATGAAAATGACTGGAATATTATTATATTTTTACCAATAATACTATAATTGACTTCTACGAATCGTCATCAGGTTGAATTACAACCATATTTACGTCCACCCCTTTATTGGGTCGCTGTGTGAAGCAGGCCGTTGATTTATACATCTGAATAGTCTATGATCGTCAACCGACTGCTGGGCATTTATTTTTAAAGATGTCCGCAAATTTGGATTCGGATTGTGATTTTCTAAACTGCATGATAGCAAGCCTTCTACAATCTTTTCCGAAGAGTAAAATGTAGTCTTTTGATGTAGATTGTTTAAATAACTTCACCAAACCCCGGTATTTCTCAATGGGCTACCCAATGCTTGATACTGTCAGATGGCCTGGAGACTGAGCTAAGCCTGTATTTCTAAAATTATTAAATAATAGTTTTTAACATTCTTGCCACGAAGTGCGTTTTGAAGGCGTACTTCTGCTTTGATCCAGCTACTCGAATTTCAAAAACAAGGAGTCCGCTTGCCAATTATTCACCTGCTCAATGCATTCACCAATCTCAGGAGAGAGCTTCAGCATTATTCGCACACTGCGGTGAATCATCGGGAGTAGTTAATCACTCTTTCAGATTCAAGCCTTCGACGCATCGAAAAGCCGGGAGAGACTATACATCGTTGCGTACAAGAATTCTTCACATCGGAGATGTCTTCAGCCGCTGCGAGACTGAGCCCGTGGCGTTTACGAGAGCACGCTCTCGTTCGCACATCAAAAATCAAAGATTTCTGAGGACGGCGTTCTTACACTGCCTCATAGAGAAACACGCTGTTTCCGAAGGGGAGTTTCTCATGGATAGTGGCGGGCATTTGACTCCCTTGGCTCGTCAAAAATTGAGCGGTCAGCTCAACTACACAGAACGGAATCACATCGATAAATTGTTCCAGACCCTCTCAATGCGGACCGACCGCCTCCAAACGTTTTTGCGGGGCAGTCAGCTAACTGCAAAACGTTGCTAAGGCGCTTTAGATGCCATTATAACCGTTATCGGCTGAATCAAGCCTTAGATGGACGAACTCCAGCCGAGGGTGGTTCTCAACTAGACAGTGAATAGTAACACCATATATCAATTTGGCAATATAGAAAATATATTAATATTGACTATTCAGTTTAAATAGAGTCCTTTGATAAGAAAAATGCTTATCAAAAAACTTTGAGCAAAACTAACGCGTTCATGCCAGGCAGCTTTTGAATATTGGGCGAATAAGTTAACCAGTTTTCCTGAATAAACTGATGTGTGCTGTTCTTGGTAGTGTTCAGATAAAAATTGGCGGGTGAGGCGAGTTGTTTTTGAGTGACTGTACCAGAAAATACTCGTCTCAGCGGCAGTATCGCACAATCCGACTTAGATTTTGTGAGGTGAAAACAACACCATGGGTGTTGATGCCGCTCAGTATTTAATTCCATTTTGCCAGGTTATCATTATCTGATACTATTTTAATCTCGAAATATTAGGAGTTCAACGCGCCTGTTCAACCGTTCATAATTGGGTTCATAAAGTAGATCTTCAGCCAACGGGCGGTCGCAGTCCGGATCATGTTAGTGTTGACGAAACCGCGATTCAACTCAATGATGACCAGTATTGGCTGTACACTGCCGTTGTTCCAGTAATAAACGATTTGCTGGATATTCAGCTTGTAGCGACAACAAACAACGTTCTTACACTGGTATTTTCTGTCGAGATCCGCGAGAAACACGATGGTTCTGATGCTGTCTTTCTTATCGATGGCTCGCACTCGTTGAAAGACGCGTGTTCTCGGTACGGACTCGATCACGTGTTGAGCGCCACGGTGATCGCAACAGCATCGAACGTGTCCTTGGAGAGGTAAAAAGACGAACCTCTTCATTTTCATACTATTTTAGCAACGCCGAAGCAGAAACTGCCGACGAGTGGTTACGCAGATTTGCTTTCGCATGGAATCAGCATGTCTGAACACGGTGTTTGCAAATCGCTCGTGACTTTCGATGTCAAGACGCAGCCAAAGTTTTATTCATTCGATTTAACAAGTATAACCGATGCGAACGGCTTGGCTGCTGGCCGGTGTGTTGCTCCTCTCCGGTCTTTTTGTGGCCGGTACGTTAGTCATCGGTAGCGATCCACCTGAGGATGAAATTCGTGACCGCCTAGCAGACTCACCGGAACCGGAGTACGTCCATGCATCCATGTCGACGACTGCGGATACTG
>LKMJ01000269.1_pt1 | contig 36361 bp, 35 predicted proteins | sample 643391 | NCBI WGS metagenome assembly LKMJ01 (sample SAMN04112250, study PRJNA286221) | soda lake metagenome | biome: soda lake; feature: Kulunda Steppe; material: water; isolation source: sample PL-Br10 brine of Picturesque Lake | place: Russia: Kulunda steppe | collected 2010-07 | reverse complement strand
GCGCCCTGGTCCAGCTCGAGGAGGGCCGCGCCGAGGTGGAGAACGCCTACCCGCGTGCGGTCAAGCCTGGCGGCAACCCTGCGGCCCAGGCCGTGCTCGCTGAGGTCTTCGAGGTGTGCGACCGGGCGTGGCGCGGCATCGGGGTCATCCCCGCCAGTGGGTGGCGGCTGTCCGAGGCCTACCGCGCCTTCGACGCCGAGTACCGCTTCGAGGTCACCGACCTCCACGTCGAGGAGTCCCCGCTGTGCCGCTCCGGTGAGGTGCTCCAGGGGTTGATCAAGCCCAACGAGTGCGAGCAGTTCGGGACCACCTGCACCCCGCGCAAGCCGCTCGGCGCCACCATGGTGTCCTCCGAGGGCGCGTGCGCGGCCTACTACCAGTACCGCCGCCTCGACCTCGGCGAGAAGGTGGACGCGTGAGCGCCGACGACCTTCTCGTGACCGCCGTGGCCGCGGAATCGTGGAGTTGCCCCCTGCCCCTGCGCGACCACGAGCGCATCGTCACCGGCCACGGTGGCGGTGGACGGCTCTCCGCGGAGCTGGTCGAGCACCTCTTCCGCCCCGCCTTCGGTGGCGGCGTCGATGACCCCTCCCACGACTCGGTGGTGCTGCCGGTCCCCACCGGCGGCAGCCGGCTGGCCTTCTCCACCGACAGCTACGTGGTCACCCCGATCATCTTCCCCGGGGGCAGCATCGGTGACCTGGCCGTCAACGGCACGGTCAACGACATCGCCATGTCCGGTGCGGTTCCCGTCGCGCTGTCGGCGGCCTTCGTGCTCGAGGAGGGCCTCGAGCTCGCCACCCTCGGCCGCATCGCCGAGGACATGGGCCGCGCCGCCGCCGCCGCCGAGGTCCGTGTGGTCACCGGCGACACCAAGGTCGTCGAGGCGCGCGACCGGGGCGGGCTGACCATCACCACCGCCGGGTTCGGCGTGATCCCCGACGGCGTGGAGCTCTCCCCCAAGCGGGTGCGTCCCGGGGACCAGGTGCTGCTCAGCGGTCCGATCGGCGAGCACGGGATGGCCATCATGAGCCTGCGCGAGGGGCTCGAGTTCGAGTCGCAGCTGCGTACCGACTCCGCACCCCTGGCCGGCCTGGTGCAGACCATGCTGGCCGCCGGCCCCGGGGGCGCGGTCCGGGCCCTGCGCGACGCGACCCGGGGCGGGTTCGCCGCGGTGCTGTGCGAGCTGGCCGAGTCCGGCGGCACCGGCATCGAGTACGTGGAGCGGGACGTGCCCGTCCCGGCGGACGTGGCCGCAGCGTGCGGCTTCCTGGGACTGGACCCGACCCACGTGGCCAACGAGGGCAAGCTGGTCGCGGTGGTGGCACCCGAGACGGCCGAGGAGGTGCTGGAAGCCATGCGCAGCCATCCCCACGGCCGGGAAGCGGTCAGGGTCGGCGAGGTGGTGGACGCCCACCACGGCATCGTCGTTGCGCGCACGGGGCTCGGCGCCAAACGGGTCGTGGACCTGCCCCTCGGTGAACAGCTGCCGCGGATCTGCTGATGGCACCCACTGACGGGGACACCTCGGGCCCGTCCGGCGTGGCGCGCGCCGGGGCTGTGCCGCAGGCCTCCGGCGCACAGCCGGGGCAACCTCGCCGGACCCGGCGCCGCGTGCGGCTGCGGACGGTCCTGCTGGTCCTCGTCGCCCTGCTCGCGCTGGCGGTCGTGGCCTTCGTGGTGTGGGCGAGCCTCGCCCGGCCCGCGGAGCCGGCAGCGCTCCAGGCCGTCATCGACGATGCGGAGGTGGAGGTGACCCTCGGTGCGGTGGTGGAACTGCGCCCCGCCGGGGTCGAGCCGAGCCGCGGTGTGGTCTTCTACCCCGGCGCCCGGGTGCACCGTGAGGCCTACGTGGCGAGCTGGGCGCCCATCGTCGCGGCCACCGACACCCTGGTGCTCATCCCGCGGATGCCCCTCAACCTCGCCTTCTTCGGCCGTTCCCGCGCGGACGGTCTGATCGCCGACACCCCGGGGATCGACGAGTGGTGGGTGGGTGGCCACTCGCTCGGTGGTGCGATGGCCGCCAGCTGGCTCGGTGACCAGGAGCCGGGCGCCCTCGACGGGCTCACCCTGTGGGCCTCCTTCTCCACCGCCGGCGCCGGACTCGAGGACCGCGACGAGCTGTCGGTGCTGTCGGTGTCGGGGAGCCGGGACGGCCTGGCCACCCCACAGGACATCGACGAGCGGCGCGACCTGCTGCCCGAGGATGCGAGGATGGTCGAGGTGGAGGGGATGAACCACGCCCAGTTCGGGGCCTACGGTCCCCAGGCCCGGGACCTCGAGCCGACCATCAGCGACCGCGCGGCCCGCTCAGCCCTCGCCGATGCGCACCTGGCGGCGTTCACCACCACCGATGGTGACCTGTAGCTCCTTCAGATGCAGTGCCATCTCCAGGGTGTCCCGACCGTCGGTCTGGCCAGCCTCCCGTGCCAGGCTGGCAGCGACGATGGCGATGGCGTGGCGGACGGGACGGCTCGGTGGGGCCCCCAGGTCGAAGCGCGATCCCTCGACCCCGATCACGGTCAGCTGCGGGGGCAACCGGTCGAGCGCTGCCGCCAACTGGAGTGTGGTGGCGATACCGAGGTCGTGGGTCCCCCCGCCGGTAGCCGGGAGGTGCGCGCGCAGCCGTGCTCCCGACCAGCGGTGCACCGTGCCGGGACGCGATCCGGTGCGCACGGTGTCGACCAGGTAGACGGGTGCTGCGGTGTCCCACAGCGGGTCGGTCAGGATCGCGCTCGGGTCGCTGGTCACCCCACGGGCGACCACCCCGGGTACGTCCTCGAGCGCTGCCGCGACCAGGGGACCGGCCGCGTCGTCGCCGCGGTCGGGGTGGCCGATACCGAGCACCAGCATGGTCATCGTCGCTCCACGGTGAGGTCGAGGAAGTGGGTGGAGCAGGAGATGCAGGGGTCGTAGTTGCGGATCGCCTGCTCGCACTGCCACTGCAGGTCGTCGTCGTCGAGGTGGAGGTGGGCCTGCACGAACCCGACCAGGTCAGCCTCGATCGCGGGCTGGTTCTGGGAGGTCGGCGGGACGATCACCGCGTCGGTGATCGTGCCGCTCTCGTCGAGGCCGTAGCGGTGGTAGAGGATGCCGCGGGGGGCTTCCGTGGCGCCGTGTCCGACCCCGGCGACGGGGGTGACCGGGACCACGGCGGGGGTGGGTCGGTCGTAGGCGGCGATCAGCCGCAGGGCCTCATCGAAGGCGTAGACCGTCTCCAGCGCCCGCACGATGATGCTGCGGAAGGGGTTGGTCACCGGTTCGCTGCACCCGACCTCCTCGGCCAGGGCGGCGAGGTCGTCGGGAAGTCGGTCGAGGTTCAGCGCCAGCCGGGCGGCGGGACCCACCAGGTAGGTCTCGCCCGTGCGCATCCGGCCGTGCAGGGCGGTGGAGTGGGGAACCTGCTCCTCGTGGAGGTACTCGGGCCACGCCGCGATGGACGCGTCGATCCCCGTGGTGCTGACCAGCCGGCCCCCTTCCAGGGGGTAGCCCGTCGCGCCGGGTGGCAGGGTGTCCAGGTCGGGGCGCAGGGCCACGAAGGCGTGGTCCTGGGTGAGCTCGGGGAAGGTGAAGCCCGCCACCAGCCGGGTGGTCTCGATGGCGGCCTGACGGCCCCACTCGAGCTCGGGGATCAGCGCCTGGAGCTGTGCGGCGGTGGGCGCCCGGTGGAAGCCGCCGAGGCGGAGGTTGATCGGGTGGATCGCACGGCCGCCGATGACCTCCAGCAGGGTGTTGCCGGCTTTGCGCAGCCGCAGCGCCATCTCGACCAGCTCACGGTGGTCGGCGGCCATCTCGATGGCGCCCTGGTAGCCGAGGAAGTCCGGGGCGTGGAGCAGGAAGACGTGCAGGACGTGGCTCTCGATCCACTCCCCGCAGTACAGCAGCCGCCGGAGCTGCCGGATCCCGTCGGGCATCGGTGTGCCGCCGGGTGTCCCGACACCACACAGCGACTCCAGGGCGTTGATGGCGGAGAGCTGGTAGGCCACGGGGCAGATGCCACAGATCCGTGCGGTGATGTCGGGCGGCTCGGTGAAGTCCCGTCCGCGCAGCATCGCCTCGAAGAAGCGCGGTGGCTCGTAGATGCGCAGCTCCACCCGTTCGACGTGACCGTCGGCGACCTCGACGTGCATCGCGCCCTCGCCCTCGACCCGGGCGAGGGCCTCGACGGAGATGGTGCGGTCGTGACTGTGGCTCACGGCGCCACCTCCTCGAGGTCGGGCTCATGCCGGCGGGACTCGGTGCGGAAGGCGGGTGCGTCGGCGTTGAAGGTGCGGAACAGCCGGACCAGCTCCGGGTGCTCGACCTCGAGCTCCTCGGTGAGCCAGGTGGCCAGGGACGCGGTGTTCGGCGACTCCGCAGGGCCGAAGCAGCCGTAGCACCCCCGGGCGAAGGCCGGGCAGCGGGCGTTGCAGCCGGCCTGGGTGACCGGGCCGAGGCAGGGGGTGCCGTCGGCGACGGTGACGCACACGTTGCCGCGCAGCTTGCACTCCACGCACACCGAGTGGGTGGGGGTGACGGGCTTGCGGCCCGACAGGATCGCGTTGATGACCTCCACCAGCTGGCTGGTCTCGATCGGGCAGCCCCTGAGCTCGAGGTCCACGGGGACGTGCTCGGCGATCGCGGTGGACTCCGCCAGGGCGTCGATGGTGTCGGGTTCGGCGTAGACCAGGGAGCGGAACGCCTCCATGTCGCCGAAGTTGCGCAGGGCCTGGATCCCACCTGCCGTGGCGCAGGCCCCGATGGTGATCAGGGTGGTGGAGACCTCCCGGACACGGCGGATCCGATCCGCGTCGGCGGGGGTGGTGATGGAGCCCTCCACCAGGGAGATGTCGTAGGGGCCGTCGGCGACCTCGCGGGTGGCCTCGAGGAAGTAGGCGATGTGGATCTGTCCGGCGATGGTCAGCAGCTCGTCCTCGGCGGAGAGCAGGGACAGCTGGCAGCCGTCGCAGGAGGCGAACTTCCACACCGCCACGCTCGGGCGGCCGATCTCGTCGGTCACGGCACCCACCTCCTCACAGTTCGCGGACGTCGAGCAGCCCCGCCACCTCGTCCCAGCTGAACACCGGCCCGTCGCGGCACAGGAACACCCGCCCGAGCTGGCAGTGCCCGCAGCTGCCCACACCACACTTCATGTTGCGTTCCAGGGTCACGTAGATCCGCTCCGCGGGGACGCCGCGCGCCAGCAGTGCCTCGGCGGAGAACCACATCATCACCTCGGGCCCGCACAACAGGATGACGCTGTTCTCCGGGTCGAAGGGCACCCGGGGGACCAGCTTGGTGACCACCCCGACCCGCCCACTCCAGCCGCGTACCGCGCTGTCCACGGTGACGTGGACGTCGATGCCCCGGTCGGCATGCCAGCGGTCGAGGTCGTCGCGGAACACCAGGTCGCGGGGGCTGCGCGCGCCCTTGAGCAGCACGATGCGCCCGAAGCGCTCCCGGTGGCGCAGCGCCTGCACGATCGCCGGACGGACGGGCGCCATGCCGATCCCGCCGGCGATCACCACCAGGTCCTTGCCCTCGGCCTCCTGCAGGGGCCAGGGCCGGCCGTAGGGGCCGCGGATACCGATGGTGGTCCCGGGCTGCAGGTCGTTGAGCGCCTTGGTGACCCAGCCCACGGCCCGGATCGTGTGGGACAGCAGCCCCGGGGTGGCGGGGTCGGAGGAGATCGAGATGGCCGCCTCGCCCACGCCGTAGACGTAGACCATGTCGAACTGGCCCGGTTTGAAGGCGATGGGGTGCTGCTGCGGCGCCACGTCGATCGTGACGATGTCGTGGGTCTGGTGCCGTACCGAGGAGACCTGGTACGGCCGGCTGGTCAGGGCACCGCGGGTCGGTACCTCGACGGGGGCGTCAAGGACGGTCATGGTGCTGGATCTCCACGAGCTGGGCACGGGTGAGCTGCAGGCGCTGGACCACCAGCTGGCCGACCCGTACCGCGAGGTCCCGACCCAGGGCGGGGTCGCTGGCCATGAGCGCGCGCAGCTGGTCGGCATCGAGTTGGACGAGCTCGACGGTGGACAGGCAACGGGCGTCGAAGGTCCACCGGTGGGGCGGGAACAGCCAGGACCAGCCCACGGTGTCGCCCTCGTGGAGGGTCTCCAGCACGATGGCATCCGAACCGGGTTCCACGATCTCCAGTGAGATGTCCCCGTCGACGACCAGGGACAACGCGCGTGCCGCCTGCCCGCGCCGGAGCACGAAGCTGCCCGCCGCCAGGGTGCGCTCGCTGGCCAGCTGCGACATGGCGTGGACGTGCGCCGCCTCCAGGCCGGCGCAGAAGGGATGGCTCGCCAGTCGCACCCGGAGGGTGTCCGGGTCCCCGGCGTGCAGGGGCGCTGGGAGTGCCATGCCGTGCTCCTGTGGGTGGCGTGCGGTGGGTGGTGGGTCAGCTCCTCGCCGGGGCGGCAGGGTCCTCGGTGGTGCGCTGGATCGTCGCCACCTCGGCGGTCAGGTCGATGCCGACGGGGCACCAGGTGATGCACCGCCCGCACCCCACGCAGCCGGAGGTGTCGAACTGGTCGATCCAGGTGGCCAGCTTGTGGGTGAGCCACTGGCGGTAGCGGGCGCGGGTGGTGTTGCGCACGCTGGCCGGGCCGGTGTGGGTGAAGTCCAGGGAGAAGCAGGAGTCCCAGCGCCGCTCGCGGTGTGCGGTCGTTCCGGCGAGGTCGGTGGTGTCCTCCACGGTGGTGCAGAAACAGGTCGGGCAGACCAGGGTGCAGTTGCCGCAGGCCAGGCACCGTTGTGCGATGTCGTCCCACCGGGGGTGCTCGAGGTTGCCGAGGAGCAGGTCGTGCACCTCCTCGGTGTCGAGGTGGCGCTCGATGCGCTCCGTGGCCTCCTCCAGGACCGCCGCACGTGCGGTCCGGTCCTCCTCGGTGACCGCCGTGGTGGCGTCGAGCGCGTCGATGATCGCCTGCCCGGCTGCCGTCGGCGCGCGCACCAGGAACCGGTGCTCGCCATCGAGCAGCTCGGTCAGCAACAGGTCCGCACCCTGGTCGGTCCCCGGACCCGTCCCCATCGACGCGCAGAAGCAGGTGGCGGCAGGGTCACCGCACTCCACACCGATCAGCAGTACATCGGCGCGGTTGGCGGTGTAGACCTCGTCCACGACCGCGCCGTGGAGCAGGACACGGTCCTGCACGGCGATGGCGGCCAGCTCGCAGGGCCGCAGGCCGAACAGCGCCACCCGGGGGGAGACACGCTCTGCCTCGATGATCTCGAAGTCGGCGTCACCCACCGACACCGCGCTCCACAGCGGCTGACGCGGCGGGAACAGCTCCCGCTTCGCGCTGGTGGGACCGACGGCATAGCCGAACAGGGCCCCATCGGCGCGGTCGGTGGTGCGGTAGTGACCCGGGCGCTGCTCGTCGCCGACGCCGTGGGGCAGATCCGTACTGCCGGTGATCGGCGCGTGGACGATCGTGCCGTCGCGCAGCGTCGGTCCTCTGACCTCGTAGCCCTGCCGAGCGAGCTCGGCGAACAGCGCCTCCAGCCCGTCCCTGGGGAGGACGGCTGCTGGAGCCTGGGTCCCGACCTGTGGCGCGTCCATCTCACGCACCTCCCGACACCGACCCGCGTGCACCGATGTCCGCGTCCGTCGACCCTACGCACCGCTCGGGCGCCGTTGCAGGGACGATGGTCCCGCGCAAGCCCGCGGATGGGGTCCCCTGGCCGGGTCGCAGCAGGCTGTCGACCGCTAAGGTCGTGCACAGGATCCACGGGAGGTGGCCATCGCATCATGGTGCGGTGCGCAGACAGCCGACCGGGGAGAACCGCAGTCGTCAGGAATGAGGAGGAGCCCGTGGGCAAGACGCGGATGGCCAAGAAGGTCGACAAGCTGGAGAAGGAAGCTGACCAGCTGCGCAAGAAGGCCGAGAAGAAGGGCAAGGAGCTGCAGTCGAAGGCGTCGGACCGTATCGACGAGCTCAGCGATGAGATCAACGGCAAGCAGAAGAAGGGCTCGAAGGTCGGGCTGTTCGCCGGCATCCTGGCGGCTGCTGCCGGTGTCGCCGCCGTGGTCATGAAGAAGAAGCGCGATCAGGAACTCGACGAGGCCCTCTGGGAGGAGCCCCGCTCGATCTGATCCCGCCTGGCAGCGTCATCGCTGCGCAGCGTCACGTGGCCGGCCTTCGGGCCGGCCACGTGCTATCAGGACCCGGGCAGGAGGACGTACGGGCGGCTCAGTTACGTCCGTGCTGCTCCATCGCGGTCACGACCTCGCCCAGGAAACGGCGGAGTACCTCGCGTTCATCGGGGTCGTAGGGTGCGAGTACCTGCTCGATCGTCGCTGCGAGGGAACCGAAGTACGCACCTGCCGTGGTCTGTGCCGAGGTCGTGATCGCCACCACACGACGGCGACGGTCATCGGGGTCGGTGGAGCGCGCTACGTGGCCGACGCGTTCGAGGCGGTCGATCAGTCGGGTCGTGGCGCCCGAGGACAGCTCCAACGCCCGGGCGAGCTCGCCCGCACCGAGGTGCCCTCCCGCCATGGCAAGGACGGAGAGCGCCTGAACGTCGGTCGCGTGCAGGGACTCGCGCGCCGCGAACCTGCTGCCCACAGCGTGCATATGGGCGCCGAGCTGCTGGAGCAGCTCCACGATCGCGCGGGTCGAGGTGTCCTGGTCAGTGGTGCTCATGGGGTGGTGATCCTCTGCTGGCTGTGGAAACCCCGTGCGGGACGTGCGGTGAAGTTCCACACCTGTGGTTCCACCTGTGGAGTTCCATCGATGGGCTCATCCACACTCCCACAGCTCTATCCACAGGTTCTGGGCTCTTGGGTTCGTCTGCACGCGCAACACGTCCCACGGCACCGCGCCTTCGTGCGTTCTCCGCGCGTTGTGGGGTCGCCACGTGGGTCCTTCGGCGTGCCGCTGGCTGGACCGGGAGGGCTCAGCTGGCCTGAGCACGGCCTTCACGGCGTGAGCGGCGTTCCTCGTTCTGTCGGCGGATGGCCTCCTCGGCGGCTGCCGGCGAGGGTGCCGAACCGCCGAGGTGCGCCGGTTGCCACCAGTCGTGCGGTGGTGGCGCTGGCCGCTGCGGGTAGCTGGATTGTGCGCGGGCGAGCTCCACGGTGATCCGCTCCATCACCTCGGCGGTGCGGAGCATGGCGGTGCGAGCCGCGGGGCGGAACGCCTCGCCGTAGCGCACGACCACGGCACCACCGCGCGCCGGTCGGGCGGGTCGGCCCTTGGTGAGCAGACGCTGCGAGCCCCACACGGCGACGGGCACGATCGGCGCACCGACGCTGTCGGCCAGGCGCACCACACCCGACTTCGCCCGTCGCGGAACGAAGGAGGGGCTGATGGTGCCCTCGGGGTGGATCCCCAGGATGCCGCCGTCCTCGAGCACGGCGCGCGCTGCCTCCGCGGAACGCATCGCATCGCCGTGAACGTCCACGGGGATCTGTCCGAGGCGGTGGAGCAGGAAGCCGGTGACGGGGTGGCGGAAGAAGTCGTCCCGGGCGAGGAAACGGACCTCGCGTCGCGGCGCCGGCGGTGCGAGCATGACGAAGGCGAAATCGAGGTAGCTGATGTGGTTGCTGGCCAGCACCACCGGACCCTCGCTCGGGATGTGCTCGGCGCCCTGGACGCGCAGATCGACCTGCAGCGCGCGGAACCCGGCCAGGAACAGCGACGATCCGAAGCGGTACAGAGCGGACACGGTCACCTCGTCCTGCCACACAGGGTTGCGCGGCAACCCTAGCGAGGTGGGTGGTCAACGGGCTGCAGGCCGCTGCGGTGCCAGGAGCTGTCGGAGGTAGGCGGCCAGCTCGGGCACCACCGGCAGGAAGGGGCCGATCGAGCGGTGACCGGCTCCCGGGATCAGCCGCAGCCGCGCACCTGCCGCGGCTGCGTCCACCAACCGCGCGGCGTCACCGGGTGGCACGGTGCGATCGCGTGTGCCATGGACGATGACGACCGGGGCTGCGATGCGCGTGATCGTGTTGATCGGCGCGAAGCTGTCGAACCGGTGCCCGATGGTGTCCTCGATGGTTGCCAGCACCCGGTCGGCCACACCGGCGGGCGCGGGCTGCAGGCCGCGGGAGGAACGGATCAGTTCCGCCGGGTGTGCCATGGCGGCGATGGCGACCACGGCCGCGATACCCGGATCGTGGGCGGCCGCCAGCAGACAGGCGCCTGCACCCACCGAGTGGCCGATCACGGCGATACGTGCAGGGTCCACGCGCGGATGCGCACGCAGCCACGTCACCGCAGTCGCGAGGTCCTCAGCGAAGCGCGGCATCGACATGAAGTCGACCGGCTCGCTGCGGCCGTGGCCCCGCGCATCGATGAGCAGCGTCGACAGGCCCGCGGCGACCAGGTCCGGTGCGGCGGGCAGCAGGTCGCTGGCGGCACTGCCCCAGCCGTGCAGCACCACCACGGCCGGACCGCCTCGGCCGTCATCGGTCGGTGCGGGGAGGAACCACCCGCGCAGCCGGTGACCGTCCACGGCGGACAGCGTCACATCCTCCGCCTCGTGACCAAGGTCCGCCGGCGTCGGGTTCGTCGGCGTGGACGGGATGCGGTAGACCCGCAGGAGCAGCCATCGCAGCATGCCCCCACGCTACCGACCGGAAGTCACCGCTCATGACCACCACCGCAACGCCTGGACCGCGGGCACTCTCCGGCTCGTTGCCGGCCCTGGTGACCCCGCTCACCGACCCCCACACCATCGATGCCGCCGGCGTCGCCGCGGTGGTCACGGCTGCCCTGGACGACGGCGCCAGTGGTGTCCTGGTCGCCGGGACCACCGGTGAGGGCAGTCTGCTCGACCCGGAACAGCGCGCTGAGCTGACCGCCATCGCCCGTCGTGCGCTGGACGGGAACGCCGCCGAGCCCCGGTCCGCACCGGTGTTGGTCGCCGGTGCGTCGGGCCCGAGCCTGGGTGCCCTGCACGCCGACGTCGCACGGCTGGCGGCGGCGGGCGCCGACCTGGTGCTGGTCCTGCCTCCCCACCTCCAGCCCTTGACCCCCGACGAGGTGGCAGAGCTCCACCTCGCCGTGGCGGAACGGGCGGAGGTGGACCTGCTCGCCTACCACATCCCCCAACTTGCCGGTTCACCCCTCACGCCGTCGGCCGTGCGACGGTTCGCGGCGCACGAGCGGATCGTCGGGATGAAGGACTCATCGCCTGACCCGGAACGTCGCGCCGCCTTCGTGTCCGTGACCCGTGAGGTGGCGGGCTTCTGTGTGCTGACCGGTCACGCGCCGACCCTGGCCCGGGCCGTGGCCGACGGGGTGGACGGTTCGATCCTGGCGGTGTCCAACCTGCGGATGCGGCAGGCGGTCGCCCTGGCGCAGGCTGCCGAGCAGGGTGACACCAGCCGGGTGGCGGAGCTGCAGGAGGGCCTCACCCGCCTGACGGGGTCCATCGGGGAGGTGGGGGTGTCCGTCCCCGCGGTGCTGAAGGCCGCGCTGCAACTCGAGGGGCGGATCGCCGAGCGGTGGTGCACGCCGCCGCTGACCTCGGTACCCGGCAACCGCCTGGACACCGTGCGCACCGCGATGCTGCGCTGACCCAGGGGCCCACGTGCCGGGCGCACCGCTCCGGGCTGCGTGGCGGGCCGGCGGGTTCAGGCCGGGCGCACACGCGCCAGCAACTCGCGGACCAGTGCCTGGACCTGCCGCAGCTCGATCAGGAACCCGTCGTGACCGTAGGGTGAGCGGATCACGTGGGCTCGGTCGCCCGGTACCCCCAGTTGGTGCGCCAGCGCGTGCTGCTGCAGCAACGGGTAGAGCCGGTCGGAGTCCACGCCCGCGACCAGCACCTCGGCATCCACCCGTCGCAATGCTGCCGACACCCCGCCGCGACCACGACCGACGTCGTGGTGGTTCATGGACCGGGTCAGGACCACGTAGCTCGCGGCGTCGAACCGTGAGGTGAGCTTGCGGCCATGGTGGTCGAGGTAGGACTGCACGGCGTAGCGCCCCTTGTCCAGGGGATCCTCCCCCTCCTGGGGGTCACGGCCGAAGCGCAGGCCCAACTCCTCACGGCTGCGGTAGGACCAGTGCGCCAGCCGGCGCGCCAGGGCCAGTCCCTGGTGCGGTCCCGGTGCGCCAGGGTCCTCGTGGGCCGCCAGCAGGTAGTCACCGCCGAGGTAGTGGGGGTCCTCCTCGATGGCGCGGATCTGGATCGACTGCAGCGCGATCTGGTCCGCGGTGGTGGCGGCACACACGGCCAGGGGCGCGATGGCGCGCACCCGCTCGGGGTAGGCGACGCCCCACTCCAGGACCCGCATCGCGCCCATGGAGCCACCGATCACCGCTGCCCAGGTGTCGATGCCGAGGTGGTCGGTGAGCGCCACCTCGGCGTCCACCTGGTCGCGGATCGTGACCTGTGGGAAGCGCGACGCCCAGGGCCGTCCGTCCGGGGCCAGGGATGCCGGACCGGTGGAGCCCATGCAGCCGCCGAGCACGTTGGGTGCGACCACGAACCACCGGTTGGTGTCCAGCGGGCAGCCCGGCCCGATCAACCCCTGCCACCAGCCGGGGGTGGGGTGGCCCGGCTCCACCTCGCCGACCACGTGGCTGTCACCGGTCAGTGCGTGCAGCACCAGCACGGCGTTGTCCCGGGCGGGATGCAGCGTGCCCCAGGTCTCGTAGGCGATGGTGACCTCGGGTAGCTGCCCACCGAGCTCCGGTGTGAGCTCGCCGACCACGGCGAAGCGACGGCGACCGATGGGGTCGCCGTCGCGCCAGGCTCCGGAGGCGGGTGGGGTGGTCACGTCACCCGGTACCGGCCGCCGCGGCGAAGCCGGCCTCGAGGTCGCTGATGAGGTCGTCAACACCTTCGAGCCCGACCGAGAGCCGCACCAGACCCGGGGTGACACCGGTGCTGGCCTGCTGGTCGGGGGTCAGCTGGGAGTGGGTGGTGGAGGCCGGGTGGATGATGAGGCTGCGCACGTCACCGATGTTGGCGAGGTGGCTGAACAGCGTCACGCCGTCGACGAAGCGCTTCCCCGCGTCGACCCCGCCGGTGAGCTCGAAGGACACGATCGCGCCGGCGCCCTTGGGCGAGTAGCGCTGGGCGTTGGCGTGCCACGGCGAGGAGGGCAGCCCGGCGTACCACACCCGTTCCACCGCGTCGTGGCCCTCGAGCCACTCGGCCAGGGCCTGCGCGTTGGCCACGTGGCGGTCCATGCGCAGGCTCAGGGTCTCGATGCCCTGGAGCACCAGGAAGGCGTTGTGGGGGCTGAGCGCCGGCCCGAGGTCACGCAGCAGCTGTACACGCAGTTTGATCGCGTAGGCCGCGCCCTCGTTCCCGAGCGCCTCCCAGTAGTTCAGGCCGTGGTAGGAGGGATCGGGGGTGGTCAGCCCCGGGAAGCGATCCGCGTGGGCGCCGAAGTCGAAGCGCCCACCGTCGACCACCACCCCGGCGATCGCCGTGCCGTGCCCGCCCAGGAACTTCGTCGCCGAGTGCACCACGATGTCGGCGCCGTGGTCCAGGGGCCGGATCAGGTAGGGCGTGGCCACGGTGTTGTCCACGATCAGGGGCACGCCGAGCTCGTGGGCCACCTCGGCGACGCCGGTGATGTCGAGCACGTCGACCTTGGGGTTGCCGATCGACTCGGCGTAGAAGGCCTTGGTGTTCTCCCGGGCCGCGGCGCGCCACGCGTCGAGGTCGTCGGGGTCCTCCACGAAGGACACCTCGATGCCGAGCTTCGGCAGGGTGTAGGCGAAGAGGTTGTAGGTACCGCCGTAGAGCGAGGCGGAGGACACGATGTGGTCCCCCACCTCCGCGAGGTTGAGGATCGCCAGCGTCTCCGCGGCCTGACCGGAGGCCACGGCCAGGGCCGCCACGCCCCCCTCCAGGGAGGCCACCCGCTGCTCCACCACGTCGGTGGTGGGGTTCATGATCCGGGTGTAGATGTTGCCGGGTTCTGCCAGTCCGAACAGGTTCGCCGCACGTTCGGTGTCACCGAGGGCGAAGGAGGTGGTCTGGTAGATGGGCGTGGCCCGGGACCCGGTCGTCGGATCGGGCACGGCACCGGCGTGGATCTGGCGGGTGTCGAAGGACCAGGTGGAGGGATCTGCGGTCACGAGTGAACTCCTGCGTGCGGGTGCGGTGCGTGGGGCGGGACGCTACGACCCGACCCGCCCCGAGGGCAGGAGGGTAGTGCCAACGGTGCGAACCTCGGGAGCCGTCGTGGGTCAGCGCAGCTGCCACAGATCGCACAGCGGGAGGTGGAGCGCGTCGCTGGCGGTGACGCCCGGGGTGTCGCTCGCGGTGTACGGCCCAGCAGGCCGTGGAGCGCGGTGGGATGGCGCAGTCGGTTCCCGGCCCGCACCGGCGCGAGCAGTCCGTCGGTCGACTCCTCCGACGGCGCCACGGGCGCCGCCCGCGCCGTGCGCAGTCGCCGTAGGCGTCGTCCTCCGGTCGTGGGCGTGCGCAGCGCTGCGCACGCAGGATGGTGCGGTGGACCCGATCGGATTCGAACCGACGACTTCTGCCATGCAAAGGCAGCGCTCTGCCGGGCTGAGCTACGGGCCCATGGCACCCGCCCACGGCGGGTGACCGCTACGTAGGGTAGGCGACCCGCAGCCTGGTGGCTTGCTGGGTCCCGTGGGGCCGTAGGCTGCCGGGGTGGGCGGTTCCGCTAAGTGGGAGGCAGCATCGGTGGCTGGGGACGGCTTCGAGGGTGCACGCGTGGTCGTGACCGGCGCGGCCGGCTTCCTCGGTTCTCACCTCACCGACGCCCTGCTGGCCGCCGGCGCGGAGGTGATCGGCATCGACAACCTGCTCACGGGCAGCCTGGCCAATCTCGCCCACCTCGATGCAGAACCGCGTTTCACGCGCATCGAACACGATGTCACCTGCCACATCGAGGTCGCGGGCCGGGTCGATCTGGTCCTGCATGCGGCGTCACCGGCCTCTCCCGTGGACTACCTGCAGCTCCCGATCCAGACCCTCAAGGTCGGCTCGCTCGGCACCCACAACGCCCTCGGGCTGGCCAAGGACAAGTCTGCAGGCTTCCTGCTGTTCTCCACCTCGGAGGTCTACGGCGATCCCGAGGTGCACCCGCAGCCCGAGGACTACCGGGGCAACGTGGACCCGATCGGTCCCCGCGGGGTGTACGACGAGGCGAAGCGGTTCGCGGAGGCGCTGACCTTCGCGTACCACCGCACCCACGGGGTCCCGGTCCACGTGGTGCGGATCTTCAACACCTACGGGCCACGCATGCGGATGGCGGATGGACGGGCCGTGCCCAACTTCATCCGCCAGGCGCTCGCGGGTGAGCCGCTGTCGGTGCACGGCGACGGGGAGCAGACCCGTTCACTGTGCTACGTGGACGACCTCGTCACCGGGATGCTCCGCGTGCTCGAACGGGATGTTCGCGGGCCCATCAACCTCGGGAGCAGCCAGGAGGTGACGATGAACGCCGTGGCTGCCGCAGTGATGAGGGCGGTGGGCACCCACCCCGGCATCGTCCACACCGCCCGGCCGGTGGACGACCCACAGCTGCGCTGTCCCGACACCACCAAGGCGCGCAGCCTGCTCGGTTGGCAGGCCACCACCTCCCTGGACGAGGGACTTGCGCGCACCGTCGAGTGGTACCAGCGTGTCGGCTGACCTGCCCCCGCAGCCCGGGACCCTCTCCGCCCACCACGCCCCCGGCTACGACGTCGTCGCCGGGGGGCACGCGGAGACGGTCGCCGCAGCCGTGGCGGTGCTCGAGGCCGGCGGCAACGCCTTCGATGCCGCGATCGCCGCCGGGTTCGCCGCAGCGGTCGCCGAACCCTGCCTGTCCAGCCTGGCCGGTGGGGGCTTCCTCCTGGCCCGACCGGCCCACCAGGAACCGGTGGTGTTCGACTTCTTCGTCGACACCCCCGGACGAGGGGCAGCGCGCAACGACCCACCGTCCCTGACACCGGCGACGGTGGTGTTCGGTGGCGCGGAGCAGGTCTTCCACGTCGGGCCGGCCTCGATCGCGGTGCCCGGATGCCTCGCCGGCTACCTCCATGTGCACCGACGGCTCGGCAGGTTGCCGCTGGCGGAGGTCATCACGCCTGCGCGTCGGCTCGCTGCCGACGGCGTCGTGCTGGGAGCGGGCCAGGCGGCCGTGGTGCGGCTCCTCGAACCGATCTTCTCCCTGACGCCGGAGGCACGGACCCTGTTCGTCCCGGGTGACCGTCCCTTCAGTGACCACGATGCGGTCACCAATCCGCAGCTGGCCCGCTTCCTCGACGCCATCGGTGCGGGGGAGGTCACCGGGTTCGACGATCCGCAGGTGGCAGCAGCGATCGTGGCGGAGAACCAGGAGGCCGGGGGCACGTTGACCCAGGAGGATCTCCGTGCCTACCAGGTGGTCGAACGCACCCCTCTGACCACGCGGCACGCCGGGGCACGCGTGCTGACCAACCCGCCACCGTCCTACGGCGGCGCGTTGATCACCCGGGCGTTGTCCCGGCTCGCCGAACGCGGGCTGGGCGGTCCTCCCCGAAGCGTCGAACGGCTCGCGCGGCTGGCGCGGGTGCTCGCCGAGGTCACCGACGGGCACCGGCGAGGAGCGGGAGCCAGCGACCCCGGCACCGCTGCGACCAGCGTTGCAGCCTCCGGCAGGGGTCCCGGTGGCGCAGTGGCTCCCGGGAGCGGGACAGACCTGGAGGACGGGCGACCCCGGGCCGCCAAGGGCACCACCCACGTCAGCGTGGTGGACCGCGAGGGCAACCTCGCCTCGATGACCACCTCCAACGGCAGCGGCAGCGGCATCGCCCTCGGTGACACGGGCGTGTTGGCCAACAACATCATGGGCGAGGCGGATCTCCACCCGGGCGGTTTCCATCGCTCGCCCGCCGGGGTACGGGTCGGCTCCATGATGGCACCCACCGTGGTCCTGCCCGATGTCGGGCCGCCGATCGCCCTGGGTTCGGGGGGCAGCGAGCGGATCCGTAGTGCCCTCACCCAGGTGCTGGTGGGGCTGCTCGACGATCAGCTCGCCCTGGGAGCGGCCATCCGGGCGCCGCGGCTGCACTGGGACGGCACGTGGCTCCAGGTCGAGCCCGGGTTCGAACCGCAGGTGGTGGCGGCCTTGGGTGCGTCCTGGCCGGTCAACGTCTGGCAGCGCACGGACCTGTACTTCGGTGGTGTCCACGCGGTCGCCGCCGACGGGGCACGCGTCGGCGACCCACGCAGAGGCGGCTGCACCGCGACGGTGGGCGATGACGGTGTGTGAGCGACGTGGCACCCTTGTCGCAGCCGCCGGTGTGCTGTGGAAGCGAGGTGGGTGGTGATCCTGCTCCTGATCCCGGTCATCGCCGTTGCGGTGGTAGTGGGCAGTAACTTCGGGTGGCAGTGGGTCCTAGCGCCGCTCCTCGCCGCTGCGCTGCTGCGCTGGTCCATCGCGAGCCTCAGGGTGCTGGTCACCGACGCGAAGCACCTCGAAGCCGACGCCGGCGGGGCGGGTCCGGTGGGGGCGGGTGAGCGCACGTTGTTCTGGTGCGAGGAGTGTGGTACCGAGGTGCTGCTGCTGGTCCGTGGCACGTCGCGTGCGCCGAGCCACTGTGGGCAGCGGATGCACGAACGGACCGAGATCCGCAACTGAGCGTGCGGTCTTCGCCCACAGGCCTGTGGAACAACGCTGTGGAGAACGGGGACATTCCGCGAGGTTATCCACAACAAAAGGGCCCAAACGCGCGACTAATGCGCGAAAATGCCCCAGCAGCGCACACTATCGCAGATCGTCTCCCTCGGTCACCGCCAGCGGGTGAGGACCGCGAAGCCCACGCTGATCAGTGCGAAGCCGACCAACAGCCCCCAATTGCTGCCCGGCCAGACCCAGGTGCTGGTCACCGACTGGACCGCTGGCAGGTAGCCGAGGAGGATGACCAGTACGCCCACCGCCAGGAGGCCACCACCGGTCGTGGGCACCCACGAGGGGGAGGGGTCGGGGCGACGCTCTGGCGCGTGGGTCTGATGCGCTCGCGGCCGGTTGCGGCCACTACGGCGGTGCTTGCTCTTCGGCATCGACGGTCCCTCGGCCCCTGGGTAGCGGCTTCCCAACCCGCATCGTAGCGTCCGGGTGCCGTGCGCCGTGGGCGATCATCGGTGCGCTTCGACAGCCAACCGCGGTTGTGCTGGTTACGCTGAAGGTTTGTCGCCGTGCAGGGCGGGTCGGAGGTCGTCGTGGCAGCGCGGGTGGTACGCGGGCTCGGCTGGCTCCTCGTGGTCAGCGGGGTCGTCGTCCTGCTCTACGTCGTCTACCTGCTGTGGTTCACCGGGTTCGAGACACAGCGAGCCCAACGTGACCTGGAGCAGAGCTGGTCGCTGCTGGTGCCGGATGCGCCTGTCGCACCCGGCAGCGTCGAGCACTCGGCGCCGGACACGACCGGGTCCGAAGGGTCCGAAGAGGAAGAGGTCCAACTCGGCGAGGCGATGGCCGCGATGTGGTTCGAGCGTGACGGCGAGCGCATCGTCAACGATGACCTGCTGTTCGTGGTGAGCGGCTCCACCCTGGAGCTGCTCAAGGCCGGTCCCGGCCACTACCCGCTCTCCGATCGCCCGGGTGGAGAGGGCAACCTGGCCATCGCCGGGCACCGCACGACCTACGGCGCACCCTTCTGGTCGGTCAACGAGCTCGCGGAGGGCGACACGATCCATGTGGTGGATCGCCAGGGCCGGGAGTGGACCTACGCCTACCGTGAGCAGCGGATCGTCGCCCCGACCGATGTCTGGGTCGTCGGTGAGGACCCCCTGGGCGACGGCGCCCCCACCATCACCCTGACCACGTGCCACCCACGCGGCAGCGCCGCGCAACGACTCATCGTCTTCGGGGAGCTGCTCGACGAGCCGATCGAGTCGACGGCGACGGGTGGTACCCCCGAGGAGATCGTCACGGAGCTCGAGGGATGACCGACGAACCAGGTACCGAGGACGCGAAGGAACCCCCCGCGGGTCAGCCGCAGGGCCCGACGGGCAGGGCTGCCTCCCGTCGGCTGCGGGCCCTGCTGCTGACGGTGGTGATCGTCGTGGCCGTCGTCATCCTGTTCACCTGGGTCTTCCCCTGGGTCGAGTCGATGACCCAGGACCCGACCCTGGGGGTTCAGCTGCTGCGCGCGCCGAGGTAGTCGGCGATCACCACCAGGGCGTCACGGGCCGTGGGGTCCACCTCGAGCGCGTCCAGCGCGCGCAGAGCCTCGGTGATGTTGTCCGCGATCGTGGAGGAGGTCGCCTCCCGGGCCCCGGAGCGTTCCAGCAGCGCCCGAGCGCGTGCAGCCGCGCTGGCATCCAGGGGTCCGTGACCGAGCATCGCGTCCAGCTCCGTCGCCTCTGCGGGCGCGAGGCGGTGCAGGGCTTCGGCGATCAGCAGGGTGCGCTTGCCCTCGGCGAGGTCCGAGGAGGTGGACTTGCCGGTGGACTGCGCGTCACCGAACACGCCCAGCAGGTCGTCGGCCAGCTGGAAGGCACGGCCGAGCGGGTCACCGAAGGCCCGCAGTTGGTCGATGAGCTCCCCGTCGGCACCTGCGAGCAGTGCCCCGATCTCCAGGGGCCGCGCCACGGAGTAGCGCCCGGATTTCAGGGTGGCGATGCGCAGGGCGAGCTCCCGGTCCGTGACACCGGCGACAGCGGCATGGAGGTCGAGCGCCTGACCGGCCATGACCTCCTCCCGCAGCAGCGTGAACCGCCGGAAGGCGGTCAGCAGGGTGCGATCGGGTACCCGTGCGTCGAGGAACAGCTCATCGGCCTGCACGAAGGCCAGATCCCCGAGCAGGATGGCAACGGCCCGGCCGTAGGCGTCGCCGTCGCCCCGCCAGTCCTGTGCGCCGTGCTGCTCCGCGAAGGCGTGGTGCACGCTCGGACGTCCTCTCCGGCTGGGCGCCTGATCGATCACGTCGTCGTGCAGCAGTGCGCAGGTGTGCAACAGCTCCAGCGCCAGCGCAGGCCCCTCCACCGCCGACAGCGCCCGTCCCCCGGCGGCCCGGAAGCCCAGCAGCAACAGCGACGGTCGGATGCGCTTGCCCCCGGCGGTGAACGCTCGCAGCTCGGAGGTCAAGGGCTGCATGCTCGGGTGGAACGCATCGAGCCGGGGGAGGAGCTCGTCCAGTGCCCGCTCGAGGGCGCTGTCGACCCGGGTTCGCAGGGCCGCCAGCTCCGTGGGTTCCCCGCCGGTTCCGGTGGACTGTCCGCTGGCGATGGCAGGCTCCTGGTGCGGCAGACGTCGACGACGGGGGTGACCCCGCTACCGGCAACGGTAGCGCCGCACCCTCGGCGCTAGGCTCGACAGGTCGTTGCCAGGCGCGGTACAGGAGGCGGGAAGCGGTGACTCAACCGCCCGAACTGGCCCTGGTGGAGCGTCCCTGGATCGACGCCTACCCCCCGGGGGTCCCCCCGACCTACCGCCTGCCGTCCGTGCCGTTGCCGCGCCTGCTCGATGATGCCGTGCGCGACTTCCCCCAGACGGTCGCGGTCAGGGACGCCGACGTGCACCTCACCCACGTCGAACTCCGCGACCGGGTCAGCGATCTGGTGGCGGTGCTGCGCACCCATGAGGTGGGTGCCGGATCCCGGGTGCTGGTCGCCACGGGGACGACGGTCACCACGACCGTGGTGCTGCTGGCCGTGTGGCGGCTCGGGGCGGTCGCGGTCCCCCTTCCTCCCGGTGCCGATCGTGCACGGACGGCCGCCCGTGCCGTCGAGGTGGCAGCGGCCACCGGCGTCACAGGGGTCCTTGCGACCCAACGCCGCCTGGTCGAGCTCTCCGCTGCGGGGCTCGAGGTGGACTGGGCCCTCGACACCTCCGATCAGCGGTGGCTCACGACGTCGCGTCGTCGCCGCCGCCGGATCAGCCTGCCGGGCCGTCGAGGTCGCCCGGAACAGACCCGCGAGCTCGGCGCCATGGTGACCGAGGTCGCCCAGGCACCGGTGACCGTCCACGGCTCCGGCCCGATCGCCGCGGATGCTCCCGCACTGCTCGTTCCGCGGTGGCGGGGGGGGCAGCGGCGCACGATTCAGCTCACCCACCGCAACCTCGTTGCCTCCACCTTCCAGGCGCGGTTGTGGGTACCTGACATCCAGGCGGGACGCGAGCAGGTGGTGGTTGCGGGGGATCTCCTCGGCCTCGGACCGATGGTGCTGGGCTGGCTGGCCGGGCTGCTCGCGGCGGCAACGGTCGAACTGATCGGTTCCGATGACACGCCGGGTCTGGCGCGCACGATCGCGCGGCGCCGCGCCACCATCGCGGTGCTCGAGCCGCCACAGGTCGCTGCCCTGGTGGCGGGCTCCGACGCTGCTCGACGCGACCTGTCCTCCCTCAGGGTGGTGCTGGCCGCCGGTGCGCCCCTCGATCCTGAGCTCGTGCTCGAGCTCGAGCGACGTTCCGGCGGGGCGCGGGTCCGTGAGGGGTTCGGGGTCTCCGAAGCCGGGCCCATCACCCACGCACAGCCGGTCTACGGTCGCAGGACGCCGGGGGCGATGGGCCTGCCCGTCACCGACACCGTGGCGGTGGTGGTCGATCCCGACGACCTCGGTCACCAGTGCGCGCCGGGCGAGCCGGGACGGCTGTTGCTGGCGGGACCCCAGGTCGCGGCGGGCTACCTCGACGACGAGGATGCCGACCGCGAGCGTTTCGTGGCGGGCTGGCTGGTCACCGACGACCTGGTCACCGTCGACGCCGAGGGGGTGTTCACGCACCTCGGTCGTCGTGACGAGGTGCTGCGCGCACCCGACGGCGAGCTGGTCGCGCCGCGCCGCATCGAGGCCGTGCTCGAGCGTCACCCCGGGATCACCCGGGCAGGGGTCACCACCGACGCTGACACCGGGGCACTGATCGCCGCGGTCACCACCGCACGGCGTGGTCGGCCCGAACCGGAGGAGCTGCTGGCACACTGCAGAACGCACCTGGACCCGCGCTCGCTACCGGAGCGCGTCACCCTGGTGGAGCAACTCCCCGAGGACGACGCCGGCGGGATCGCGCGCGAGTTGTTGCGTGTGGTGCTGGCGGAGAGGTGATCACCGTGGCCGCGACCCCACCCGACGGTCGAGCAGGGACCCGCCTGCTCATCATCGACAACTACGACTCCTTCACCTACAACCTGGCCCAGGAGCTCGGTGAGCTCGGTGCTGCCATCGAGGTGGTGCGCAACGACGCCTTCACCGTCGAGTCGTTGCTGTCCGACCTGCCCGACGGGATCGTCATCTCACCGGGACCGGGCGATCCCGGCGACGCCGGGTTGTCGAACGAGGTGATCCGGGCCGTTGCCGGGGTGCGTCCCCTGTTGGGCGTGTGTCTGGGGCACCAGTGCATCGGTGAGGTCTACGGCGGCGAGGTCGTGCGCGCCCCTGTGCTGATGCACGGCAAGACCTCGCCGATCTACCACCGGCGCGAAGGGGTCTTCGAGGGCCTGTCCGTGCCCTTCGAGGCGACCCGGTACCACTCGCTGATCGTGGAGCGGGCCAGCCTGCCGAGCGTGCTGAAGGTGACCGCGGAGACCTCCGACGGGCTGATCATGGGGTTGGTCCACAGAGAGGTGGATGTGGAGGGGGTGCAGTTCCACCCGGAGTCGGTCCTGACCAGCTCCGGGCTCCAGCTGCTCGGCAACTTCCTGGACCGTTGTGCGGCCCAACGGCAGCATCCCGATGCGCCGACCCGCTCGCCGGTGGCCGTCCCCGGTGGTCTGGTGCCACAGGTCTGAGGCGGCACCGGTCGGCCGCCGACGGGTGGCGGTGCGCTCAGGCGTCCACGTCGGCGTCCTCGTCTGCGTCCTCGTCTGCGTGCTCGACGTCGGCCCCGAGGGCAGCCAGGGCCTCCTCGAGGTCAGCGACCCCGATGACCTCCAGCCCCTCCGGGATGCGGTCGGCGATCAGAGACAGTTGCACGCTCGGCACGAGCACGAGCTCGGCGCCGACACGCTCGGCAGCCCGCAGCTTCTCCGGCACGCCGCCGACCGGCCCGACCCGCCCGTCGGCATCGAGGCTGCCGGTGCCAGCGATGGTGCGGCCATCCAGCAGGTCCTGGTCGCTGAGCAGGTCGAACATGGTGATCGCCACCATCAGCCCGGCGCTCGGACCGCCGATCCGGGTCCCCTCGCGCAAGGACACCTCGAAGGGCAGGCGTGCCTCGTCGACCGCGGTCTGGATGCCGATGCCCAGCCGCGGCTCGCTCACCCCGCCGAAGGTGGCGAGCTCCAGTCGGACGTCGCGCTCCTCACCGGCGTGCCGCACGGTGAGGGTGAACCGGTCCCCTTCGCTGCCGGATCGCGACAGCGCCTGCAGTTCCTCTGCGGAGCCCAGCGGCTGTCCGTCAACCGCCACGACCACGTCGCCGGGGGCGAGCCGGCCACTGGCGGGACTCCCCGGCAGCACCTGCACCACCACCACCTCGGTGACGAGCTCCGTCTCCACGCCTGCAGCGGCTGCGCCGATGGCCACCGCCACATCGAACTGTCGGGCGAAGCGCTCACGTTCGAGTTGGCGGACCTCGTCGCGGTCCACGTCCGGGGGGTAGACCTCGCGTTCCGGTACCAGTTCCCGTTGCGGTGAGAGCAGCGCACCGAGGGCGGCGACGGTGGGCTGCTGGCGGAACACCACGGTCAGCAGGAGCAGCTCACCGTCGGGTTCCGTGGTCTCCACACCTTCCACCTCGATCAGCGGGGGTATCGAGGTCGGGTTGCCCGGGACGTACTCGATGAAGGGCAGGGGTACCACCAGGGCTGCCCAGGCGACCAGGGCGGCCGAAGCGGCGTACAACGCGGCGCGCCACAAGCGGTGGCGCCGGGGCGGTCGACCCTTCACGCTGTGCCGCCGCGTCGCAGCCGCGCGATCGCCCGGGCGACCTCACGTTCGGTCAGCGCGCCGATCGTGCGACCGTCGCGGACGATGCGGACCACGTGATGGTCGCCCTGGAAGGCGTCGATCAGGGTGTGGATGTCGTCGGTCAGCTCCACCCCGGGGACCTCGTCCAGTGGCTCGGTGACCTCGCCGAGCAGGGCATCCACCGGGCCACCGTGGTCGTCATCGTCCAGGAGTCGCGCGCGCTCGACCACGCCCAGCAGCTCCCCGTCCCGGCGCACGGCGTGGAGGTCACCGCCCTCGGCCACCTGCTGTCGGTCCAGGCCGTCGAGGCGTTGGTCCGCGTCCAGCGGCGCGGGCGGGGCGGCCAGCAGGTCCACGACCCGGCGCCCCTCCAGCGCAGCACCCAGCTCGGCCTGGGTCAGCTCCGTGGCGGCTGCCCGGATGAGGAACACCCCCGACAGCGCGAAGGCCGCGACCACCAGGCTGGCGCGGGGACCTCCCCGCACGAGGGTGGCGATGCCGAGCACGATCAGCACGACACCCATCAACTGGCCCGCGCGTACGGAGATACGCAGGGCCCTGAGCCGGTCACCCAGCAGCATCCACAACAGGGCGCGCAGAACCCGTCCACCGTCCAGGGGCGCGCCGGGGACCAGGTTGAACACCGCGAGCAGCAGGTTCCACCAGCCGAGCACCCCCGCGACCTGGGCGACGGGGCCGGCGACCGTGGTCGGCAGGAGGTCCCCGGCCATCGTGGCCAGCAAGCCGAAGACCGCTGCGCAGACCAGGCTCACCCACGGACCGACCGCGGCGACGGCCAGCTCATCGCGGGCTGTCTGCCCGTCAGCGTGCATCTCCGTCACCCCGCCGAACAACAACAGGGTGATGGCCTCGACCTCCATACCGCGGTAGCGCGCCTCCAGGGCGTGACCGAGCTCGTGGGCGAGGGTGGTGAGCAGGACCAGCAGGGAGCCGACCGCGGCCATCGTCAGCGCGACGGGCAGCTCATGGTCGCTGCGGAACAGGCTCGTGAAGGCCCAGGCGACGAGCCCCACGAGCACGAGGGCTGACAGGTCGAGGCGCACCTCGACGCCGACGAGGCGGCGGGCGGGCAGGGTGTGGCTCTGCATGGCGGGACGATACCCCTGCGCAGCTGCGGTCACCGTCGCTCGACCCAGCGATGCGGCTTCCGTCCCCGGCCCGCGGGCGTTAGCTTGGGGAGGTGGACCGCACTGGTGGCCCGCGACGCGCGGGCGCCCCCGGATGCGGTATCGAGACCGAGGTACCGAGGGCAGATGAACAGCATCGACGAGGCCACTATCCGTGAGCTCCTCGAGCTCCACGACGAGCAGGGCATCCTGTCGTTCTACGTCGGGCATGTGCCTGCACAGGCCGCCGATCCGAAACCGACGGCACCGATCGAGTTGCGGAACCAGATCAAGGCGCTGCGTGCTCGACTCGAGCAGGGCGAACGCGATCTGGCCCAGGCGATCGAACGGCGCCTCGGCAAGCTGGACGGTGCCCTGGATGAGCTGCTCGACCCGAAGTCCCCGGGCCGGGGACGCGCGCTGTTCGTCGGCGTGGCGTCGGGTGAGCAGCACGCCATCGCCCTGCAGCTGCCCTTCCGGGAGCGAGTGGTCCACGACGACACCGCCTACGTCCGCCCCCTGGTCGCCGCGCTCGACGAAGGTCGGCCGGCGACGATCGTGGTCGTCTCGCGCGCGGGTGTGCGTGTCCTGCACTGGGCGACCGGTGATGCGCAGTTGACCGAGGAAGCGCGGTTCGAACCGGACGAGGAGCTGTTCCGCGACGATGCGAGCGGACCCTCGACCTCGAACCCGCAGCGGGCGATGTACTCACGCTCGGACCGCGAAGGCTACGAGGACCGGGTCAGCGAGCACCGGCACCGTTTCCTCAAGCAGGTCCTCGACGACGTCGTGCAGCGCGCAGAGGCGGAGGGCGTCGACCGCCTCGTGCTGTCGTCGTCACCGAAGCTGCGCGACGAGGTGCGCGATCTGGTCAAGCCCTCCGACGGGTTGCGCGTGCTGGTCGCCGATCAGTCCTGGGAGGCGGCCGCTGCGCACGAGGTGGCCTCGCAGGCGTGGCCGCTGCTGCGCAGTGTCCACGCGGAGCGCGAGCACAACCTCGTGGCGGCGGCGCGCGAGCGGGCCTTGGCCGGCCGGGCTGGTGCGCTCGGACTGCGGCAGGTCTGCGAGGCCCTGAACGCGGGACGGGTCGAGCACCTGCTGTTCGACGATGACCTGGTCGTCGAGGGCTACCGCTCCTCCGAGGGCACCCTGCATCCGCGGGTCGAGGGACAGGCAGCGCAGGCGGGGCTCGAGTTCGAGCGCGATCCGCTGTTCGTGGAGCACATGCTGGAGCAGGCCCTGGCCACCAAGGCGACGATCACCCCCCTCGCCCCGGAGACCGCGGCACCCCTCGGTGAACACGAGGGTGTGGCGGCGTTGCTGCGATGGTGAGCCCGCAGCAGGCTCGTGCCCGCGCCGACGCCATCATGGAACTCCACGAGGCCGGCGACATCGACGCGGCCCTCGAGGAGGTCGAGGGTCTGCTCACCGTGCTGGACGAGGAGCACGACCTCAGCGATCCCGTCCTGAGGGAGTCGCTGTTCGCAGCCCGCTTCGAGCACGCCGTGCTGCTCACCGAACGCGGTGATCTGGCTGCTGCCACCGAGGCCTACGCCCTCGCGGCGCGGACCCCCGCGGACCTCGACGACCCGGACCAGCGGCATGAGATCGCCCTGGCGCGGCTCAACCAGGGGATCTGCCTGGACGCGATGGGCGACCACGCCGCTTCCATCGAGGTCTACGCCGATCTCGTGTCGACCTTCAGCGACGCCGACGACCCGGTTACCGCTGACCAGGTGGCACGCGCCCGTGTCAACCAGGCAGCGGCCCTGCTGGCGTCCGACCAGGCTGACGAGGCCTCCGTGCGCGCAGCACGCATCCGGGCGGACCTCGACCCGCAGGACGTCCTCAGCGCAGAGCAGCACGTCATGGCGGCCCGTCTGCAGGCCCAGGCGCTGCTGGACCTCGACGCCGTAGAGGAGGCCCAGGCGTTGTTGGCGGACCTCGGTGCGGTGACACGGGAGGACCCGGCGACCAGGGCGCAGCTCGCGGCGGCAGCCCAGGAGCGTGCCCAGCTCCTGGCCGACACCGCCCGGTTGCCCGACGCGATCGAGGTGCTGGACGCGGCGTTGACCGATGCGGATGCGGAGCTCGACCCGGAGGTCAGCGAGGTCCTCGGTGCGCTGCGGGCGACCCGCCGGCTCCTGGCAGGTTCCTGAGACGGGGCGGGGGCTGCCGGCCGGTGGGCCGGTAGTGCACAGGTGCGCGCGCCGGGCTCCGGGACCCGCACGGCGCCGCAGCGGCGCCGGCGGGTCAGCCTTCGGTCGCTGACGGCTCCGGCAGCCACACCCGGAAACTCGCGCCGCCGCCGGCCCGGTCCTCGACCCACACCCGTCCACCGTGCAGCTCGACGAAGCCGCGCACCAGCGCGAGGCCGAGCCCGGTACCCGGTGTCGCGGCGTCGGCGATGCCTCGCTCGAAGGGTTCGAAGATCGTCTCGCGCAGCTCAGGTGCCAGGCCGGGACCTCGATCGGCGACCTCGAGGACGACCCCGTCGTCGTCGGCCCACGCGCGCACCTCGATGGGTTCGTCACCCGGTCCGTGCTTCACGGCGTTGGCCAGGAGGTTCTCCGTGACCCGCTCGAGCTTGGCGCGGTCGCCGGTGACCCACACGTCGGCGAGGTCAGCGACGACCTTCGCCGGGCGCAGCCCGAGTGCCCTGACCGCGTCCTGCACCACGTCGGAGAGGGGGAAGCGTCGGGGGACCACCACGGCAGCATCACGACCGAGGCGGTCCAGGTCGAGGATGGAGCTCAGCAACTCATCGAGACGCCGGGCGTTGCGTTCCAGCGCCACGATCGCAGCGTCGCGATTGGAGGCCGGCAGGTCGTCGCCGAGGGTCAGCAGCATCTCCGCGAAGCCCTGCAGGACGGTGAGCGGCGTGCGCAGTTCGTGGGAGACCGCTGAGAGCAGGGCATCCTTCACGTCAGCGACCCGCCGGAGCTCCTCCGTGGCGGCGCGCTCCCGCTCCAGGGCGGAGCGCAGCGCTTCCTCCCGGCGCCAGGAAGCGGAGACGTTGCGCGTTGCGCCGCTGAGGCCGATCGGTGCGCTGTCGTCGAACTCGACGACAGCCACCGTCTCCACCCAGCTCGTGGAACCATCACGGTGGATGACACGGTAGGGCGGTGTGCGGACCGTCGGCCCCATCGACGGATCATCGAGGGCGTCGAGGGCGTCGAGGGCGGACAGGTCATCACGATGGACGTGGGAGCGATACACCTCCGGTCCGCTGATCAGCTCCGCCAGGCTGCGCCCCGTGAGCTCCTCGAAAGCGCGGCTGAGGTAGACGACGGTGATCTCCGGGTGGAGCCGCAGCTGGAACACCGCGTCCGAGGTGTGCTCCGCGAGGTGGACGAAGCGGGCTTCGGCGGCGTCGCGTTGCGCCTGCAACGCGGCGGCACCGGCGGCGACGGCGTCGACGTCGCCCGCCGCTGCCAGGTCGCGCAGCGCGGCTACCTCCCCGACCTCACCGCTCGGAGGCGGGTTCGCCGCGGGGCCCGGTGTCGCTGCCCCAGCCATCACCGCCTCCGGTCAGTCGCCGTCCCCGTCTCCGTCGCCGTTCCCGTCGCCACCGTCACCACCGTTCTCCGGTTCAGGCTCCGGTTCAGGTTCCGGCTCGGGTTCGGGTTCCGGTTCCGGTTCTGGTTCGACGACCGGGGGCTCCTCCGGCTCCTCCGGCTCCGGTTCCTCCTCACGCCCCAGGGAGATCACGATCTCCACGGTGGTGTCGGGATCGACGAGTTGGCCGGGTGCCGGATCCTGGGAGATGACGAACCCCTCACCGACGGCCTCGGAGAACTCCCGGTCGGCGATCGACGGCTGGAGGCCGGCGTTGCTGATCGTGTTGAGGGCGTTGGTCTCGGAGAAGTTGACGACCCGGGGGACCCGCACCTGCTCCACACCGACGCTGACCACGATGTCCACGGCGCTACCGACCGCCACCGTCTCACCTGCAGGTGGTGACTGCTCCAGCACGGTGCGTGGATCGCTGTCGGGATCCTCGTCCTCGGTGGTGGTGCCGACGATCAGCCCCGCAGCCCGCAGCGCGGCCACCGCATCGTTCTCACTGAGGCCCACGAGGTCGGGTACGTCGACGACCTCCTCCCCGCTGGAGATGACCAGGTCGACCTCGGATCCCTCCGCCACCTCGGTGTCGGCCCCGGGTACGGAGCGCAGGACCAGCCCTTCTGCCACCTCGTCGCTCGGCTCCGGGGTGACCTCGCCAAGCTCGAGCCCGGCACGCAGGATCTGATCCTCAGCGACCTCCCGCGTGTCACCCACGACGTCGGGCACCGTCACCAGTTGCACGTCGTCGCCGGCCAGCAGGCTCAACAGGGCGAAGACGCCGCCCGCCAGCGCGAGCACACCGAGGATGACCAGCAGCGTCGCAACCACGCCGCGGCGACGTCGTTGCTGCTCGTGGGTGCGGACCCCGCGGGTGGTGGGGTCAGGGGCGAGGAGTGCGGTGTCGTCGGGTGGGAGCACGGCCGGAGCCGTGACGGGTTGGCCGACGCGGGCGTTCAACAGATCCGTGCGCATCTGCCCGGCGCTCGGGTAACGGTTCGCGGGGTTCTTGGCCAGGGCCCGCATGGTGATGGCTTCGGCGGCCGCGCTGATCTGCGGGTCGAGCTCCCGCGGCGAGCGGGGTTGCTCCTGGACGTGCTGGTAGGCCACGGTGACCGGCGAGTCACCGACGAAGGGCTGGCGACCGGTGAGTGCCTCGTAGAGCACGACGCCGAGGGAGTACAGGTCGCTGCGCGCGTCGACGTCGAGCCCCTGGGCCTGCTCCGGGGACAGGTAGGCGGCCGTACCGAGCACTGCCGCGGTACGGGTCACGGTCTCATTGTCCACGGCGCGAGCGATCCCGAAGTCGGTGACCTTCACGGCGCCGTCGTCGGCGAGGAGGATGTTGCCCGGCTTGATGTCGCGGTGGATCAGGCCGCGGTCATGGGCGTAGTCGAGGGCCGAGCACACGTCGCCGACCACTTCGAGGGCGCGGTCCTCCGTCAGCCCCCCCGCGGCGATCGCCTGCTGGAGGGAGCGGCCCTCGACCAGCTCCATCACGATGTAGGGCTGCCCCTGATCGGACCCGGTGTCGTAGACCGCGACGAGGTTCGGGTGGTTCAGCCGCGCAACGTGGCGAGCCTCGTCCTGGAACCGGCGGGTGAAGCTCTCGTCCTCGCGGAAGCGTTCGAGGAGCAGCTTGATCGCGACCTCACGGCCGAGGGTGTGGTCGTAGGCGGCGTGGACCTCGGCCATGCCGCCGCGTCCGAGCACCCGGCGCAGCTCGTAGCGGCCGGCCAGGACGCGTCCCTGTGTCACGTGGTTCCTCCGAAAGGTCGAACATCGGCTGAGGCTAGCAACGCCGCCTCAGGGGGTCGGTTGCGGACACCGGTCACCCGAGGGCGGCCTGGAGGACCTGCCGGGCGATCGGTGCGGCGACGGCACCGCCGCCACCGTCGGCGTCGGGAACCGCCACGGCCACCGCCACCTCGTCGTCGGCGAAGCCGATGAACCAGGCCACCGGGGCGGCGCCGGGTGTGGTCTGGGCCGTTCCGGTCTTGCCCCCCACCTCGACGCCATCGATGGCTGCTGCGGCCCCCGTGGCGGCGGGTCCGGTCACCGCGTCCAGCATCAGGCTGCGCAGCTGCTGGGCGGTCCGCGGGGTGATCGGACGGCCGTCGCCCGGTGGGGTGTCCCACCTCCCGATATCGGCACCCCGCAGGATCGCCCCGTCGGGGTCGCGCACGGTGTCCACCAGGTGAGGGCGGAGCAGTTGGCCACCGTTGGCAACGGTCGCCGACACCATCGCCATCTGCAGCACCGTCGCCTGGACATCGCGTTGTCCGATGGCGCTCTGCGCGACGGCTGGGATGTCCTGCTCCTGCGGGATGCGGCTGGTGGCTGCGGGCAGCTCCAGGGGTGGGGTGCGGTTGAACCCGAAGGCCTCGGCCTGGGCGGCCAAGGCCGCATCGCCGAGCTCCACACCCAGCCGTGCGAAGACGGTGTTGCAGGAGCGCCGGAAGGCGGTCTGCAGGGTGGTCTCCTCACCCTCACCGCAGCGGGCTCCACCGGGGTTGGAGATGTCCAGCGAGGTCTGGGGTACGTCGAAGGAGGCCTCGTTCGGGAAGGTCCGTGCGGGGTCGCTGCCGGCTTCCAGTGCAGCAGCCGCTGCGATCACCTTGAAGACCGATCCGGGCGGATAGAGCTCCCCGGTGGCACGGTCCACCAGCGGCCGGTCGGGGTCGTCGCGCAGGGGAGACCACGCCTCGTTGATCTCCCGGGTGTCGTGGCTGGACAGCGGGTTGGGATCGAAGGTGGGGTTGGCGTAGCTGGCCAGGATGCCGCCGGTGCGCGGATCGATCGCGACCACCGCGCCCTCCCGTCCGGCGAGCGCGTCGCGCGCTGCGGTCTGTACCGCCGGGTCGATGGTGAGCTCGACGGCGTTGCCGGGGCGTGCAGCGCCACCGAGTAGCTCACCGAGGTTCTGCGCCACGACCTCGGCGGTCCGCCCGGTCAGCTCCTCGTTCAGGGCCCGCTCGAGGCCGGAGCGTTGCAGGACGATCGAGTAGTAGCCCGTGAGGTGGGCGTAGAGCTCTGGCTCGGGGTAGGTCCGCAGATAGCGGTACTGGCCCTCCTCGGTGCGCTCGCTGCGAGCGATCGCCTGTTCGCCGACCACGATCGGGCCGCGCTCGATCGCGTACTCGCGGATGATGAGCCGCCGGTTGGAAGGGTGGTTGATCAGCTCGTCGGCCTGGAGCAGGGTGATCACGTTGAGGTTGATGAACAGCGCGCCGAACAGCACGAAGACCACCGCACCCACCCGCACGATCTGCCGGTTCATGTGCGGTCCTCGCGTTGCGTTCCACGCGCCGGGCGACCGAGGGCGGCACCGCGTGACTCGTCGCTGATGCGCAGCAGCAGCGCGATGAGCAGGTAGTTCGACAGCAGCGATGAGCCCCCGTAGGACACGAAGGGCAGGGTGATGCCGGTCAGCGGCACCAGGCGCGTCAGGCCGCCGACGATGACGAAGGCCTGGAAGGCGATCAAGACGGTGAGCCCCGTGGCCAGCAGGGTCGCGAACTCGTCCCGGGCGGTCTGGGCGATCTTCAACCCGCGAACGGCCACAGCGAGGTAGAGCAGCAGCACCACCGTGGCCCCGAGGAGGCCGAGTTCCTCTCCGATCACCACGAAGATGGCATCGGTGGCGGAGAACGGGACGTCCTGAGGACGACCGAACCCGAGCCCGGTACCGGTCAGGCCACCCGTGGCCAGCGCGAACAGGCTCTGGGCGAGCTGGTAGCCGGCCCCGCTGACATCGGCCCACGGGTCAAGCCAGATCTCCACCCGCACGCGCACGTGGCTGAAGAGCTGGTAGGCGATGGTCGAGCCGATCGCGAAGGCCACCAGCCCGAGCAGCGGGTAGGCGAGTCGCCCCGTGGCGACGTACACCATCGCGAGGAACGCCCCGAAGAACAGCAGGGCGCTGCCGAGGTCGCGGAGCCCGGCCATGATGACCAGCGCCAGTCCGGTGGCCACCAGCAGGGGGGCGAGGTGGCGGGGGGCTGGCAGCAGGAGCGGGCCGATGCGCTGGGTGGCGACCGACAGCAACGCCCGGTTGCGTTCCAGGTAGGCGGCGAGGAAGACCACCATCGTCAGCTTGGCGAGCTCACCCGGCTGGAAGCGCATCCCGAACACATCGATCCACAGCTGCGCACCGTTGATGATGCCGGCGGTCAGGCCCGGCACGAGTGGCGCCAGCAGCAGCACGAGGGTGAGCAGACCGAAGGTGTACTGCAGCCGTCCGAGGATCCGGACCTCGCGGACGAACAACAGCAGGGCACAGAGGATCCCCACCGACACTGCGGTCCACACCGCCTGCGCTGCGGCGAGCTCGCTCCCGGCGGCCAGGTCCACCCGTTGGACGAACACCAGGCCGAGCCCGTTGAGCAGGAAGGCGATGGGCAGCAGCACCGGGTCGGCGTCGGGCGCGGTCACCCGCACGGTCAGGTGTGCCACCACGGCCATGACCGCCATCGCCACGCCGGTCACCACGGCTGCCGGCGGGATCTCGCTGGCCACGGACCAGCCGAGCAGGACACCCGCTGCCGAGGTGATCACGACCGCCCCGAGCAGCAGCCGTGCCTCTATGGCCCGTGGTCCCTGTCCAGTGATGACCGCACCGGCGGTCACGGGGCCGCGCCCTGATCCGCGGCCCGGGCTTGCGCGTCCACCCCGCCATCGTCAGGATCATCGACGTCCTCGTCCTCGTCGACGTCCTCCTGGCGCAGCGGGAGGTTGCGGATCAGGGCCCTGGCATCGCCGAGGTCAGCAGCGGGACGGCCCGACAGCAGCTGCGGCTGGTACCACTCCTGGACGTCGTCGAGGGCGACCTGGGAGCGTTCGGTGACGCGGTAGAGCTCGAAGGGTCCGATCTCGCGGTTGATGCCCTCGAAGATCACCACCTGGTTGCCGTCCACTCCCACGAAGAAGCTGCGCGACAGCAGGAACTGCGATCCGCCGAAGACCAGGCCGCCGATGACGGCGAGACCGATGACGATCGCCGCCGCGCGCCCCATGATCCGGCTGGCGGACGGCCCGTCGTCCTCCTGCTGCTCCGGGGTCAGGGGGCCGTCCCTGCTCAGCGAGGCGTAGCGGCCCATCTCCCCCGCCCAGTTCCGGTCGCCGGACTCCACCCGGCTCGAGATGCTGATCGTCCGGTTGCTGACGGCTTGGGCGGCGTCCGGGTCCTCGTAGCGCAGGAGCAGGACGGTGACGTTGTCGGGTCCGCCGGCGTCGTTGGCCAGTCGGATCAGCTCCTGCACGGTCTGGTCGGGGTCCTCGGTGTCGGTCAGGGTGCGCGCGATCACCTCGTCCTCCACCACCCCGGTGAGCCCGTCGGAGCACAACAGCACCTGGTCGCCCGGTGCGAGCTCCAGCGACATGGAGTCGACATCCACGTCCTGCGACACACCGATGGCACGGGTCACCACGGAGCGCTGGGGGTGGTGGGCAGCCTCTTCCGGGGTGATCTGGCCTTCGTCGACGAGGTGCTGCACGAGGGTGTGGTCGTCGGTCAGCTGGCTGAAGTGGCCATCGCGCAGCAGGTAGGCCCGGGAGTCGCCGACGTGTGCCACGTGCAGGCGGCGGCCCTCGACCAGCGCGGCGGTGAGGGTGGTCCCCATGCCGCGGTAGTCCGGGTTCTCCTGCGCGAGTCGGGACACCCGCTCGTTGGCGGCGATCACCGCGTCCCGCAGGGCGGTGACCGCGGTGGTGTCGTCCTGGAAGATCCGGCCGTCGAGCTGCTCGACCGGTTCGAGGGCCGTTGCCGACGCCACCTCGCCGGCGAGGTGGCCACCCATGCCGTCGGCCACCGCGTAGACGCTGTCACGCAGGAGCAGGGCGTCCTCGTTGCCGGTGCGCACCTGACCGACGTGGGAATCCCCGGTTGCCACGACCCGTCTCATCGGCGCACCTCCACCCGGGTCTTGCCGACCCGCAGCTGATCGCCGACGGCCAGGGGTGTGGGCCGGGTGACCTTCGCGCCGTTGAGGAAGGTGCCGTTGGTCGAGCCGAGGTCGCGGATGGACCAGCTGCCGTCATCGGGCAGCACCTCGGCGTGTTCGTCGGACACGTAGACGTCCTCGACGAAGACGTCGGCGTTGCCACCTCGGCCGAGGACCACGCCGTGGCCCGCGAGCGCGACCACCCGGGGCGCGGCACCGGGGGGATGCAGGACCAGCTCCTTGGGGATGCGCCGGGACCGGCGGTTGGGCTCCGAGGGCGCTGCGACCGCGGGCCGTGGGGCCGGTGCCGACCGGCGTTTCGGCGGTGCCAGATCGCTCGCGAACACCCGGACGGTGCGGGCGACGAACAGGTAGAGCAGTCCGAGGAGACCGAACTTGAGCAGGGTGAGCAGCTCGATGGGCATGTCAGCTCCCCACGAACTGCAGCAGCGCGTCCCCGAGCTCGACCTCGTCACCAGCTGCCAGCGGGTGCTCAGCAGCGCGTCGACCGTTGACCTTCGTGCCGTTGGTCGACCCGAGGTCGATGACCCACCAGCGGTCGCCACGGCGCACGAAGGCAGCGTGCTCGCGGGAGACGGTGGAGTCGCTGATCGTGAGGTCGCAGGCTTCCAGCCGCCCGGCCGTGATGCGGTTGCCCTGCAGCGCCACACTGGCGCCGTCGCCCTGTTGGGAGCGACGAACGACGAGGTGGTGGCCCGATCCTGCCGGTGCAGTGACCACCTGCGTGCGGTCGAAGCCCCGGGCCGCGACGGACTGGCGGGGGGAGGGGGATGGCTGCACCGCGTCGGGCGTGCCGACCTCAGGCGCAGGGTGTGGTGCTGGCACGGCCTGTTGCGGTGTCTGCGTCGGGCCTGGCTGTGGGACGCGGGGCGTGGGAGCGGGCGGTGCGGGGGGACGCTGCTTGCCCTCGACCACCTCGACCCGGCCCGCGAGACGGAACCGACCGAACTTGACGTCCTCGTCCACCGCGATGCGGACCTTCGCTGGGCCGCGGAGCAGCCATCCACGCTCAGCAGCGGTGCTGACGATCACCTCAGCGAGTTCACGGGGCAGCGATGCGCCGAAGCCCTCCAGGCGCTCATGGTCCTTCGGGCCGACGGTGACGCGGTAGACGTTGGGGATGACCACGCCGTCGGAGGTGACGTGCTGGTTGTCCTCCGCATAGCGACGAACGGCCTTGGCGAGCTCGATGGGCTGGATGCCGGATCGGAAGGCGCGCGCGAAGAAGCCCTCGACAGCGCCTTCGAGGCGGCGCTCGAACTCCTGGAGCACGCCCATGTTCCACCGGTCTGGTCACGTCGCGGGGTGTCGGCTGCCTGGCCACGCATGCGTCGCCAGCACCGCGGTCGCTCGCGTCGACACGGGTACTGCGACGCCGCGAGAGTGGGAGAAGCGTAGCTGAGGGCACCCTCGCGGCGACCCGTACGAAGGGAGCCGGACGGGGGTGGGTCGACTCGCTGATCCGGCGCCATTGGCTGCATGGCGAGTGCGTTGCTACGCTCCGCTCCTCACCCCGGGCGGGTGGCGGAATTGGCAGACGCGCACGGTTCAGGTCCGTGTGTCCTTATGGACATGGGGGTTCAAGTCCCCCCTCGCCCACCACCTTCGTAGGCAGGTCTAGCGGCCCGTAGACGCCAGATTCGCTCGAACGCCTCCGCTTCCCAGCGGGGGCGTTTCTGCGTCCGTGACACCATCTTGACACCAGTAGGGGTCGTGACACCGCGTTCCTGCGGGTCTGTTGCTGTGTTGGCGGGTGTTCATCCGTCGCCGAAGATGGCGGTGGCGGTGATCTCGGCGGCGGTTGCGTCGTCGCCTTCGAGGGCGTGGGCGTAGACCTGCATGGTCACGGCGGGGTCGGCGTGGCCGATGCGTTGCGAGACGACCTTGATGGGCACGCCTGCGCGGAGACTGGTAGTGAGCAATGTTGCTCGTTGAGGACAATGATGGTGCGGGTGT
>LKMJ01000268.1_pt1:7500-36368 | contig 36368 bp, 40 predicted proteins | sample 643391 | NCBI WGS metagenome assembly LKMJ01 (sample SAMN04112250, study PRJNA286221) | soda lake metagenome | biome: soda lake; feature: Kulunda Steppe; material: water; isolation source: sample PL-Br10 brine of Picturesque Lake | place: Russia: Kulunda steppe | collected 2010-07 | reverse complement strand
TGACAACCCTGGATCATATGATAAAGCAGTTGCACCCTGACAACCCTGGATCATATGATAAAGCAGTTGCACCCTGACAACCCTGGATCATATGATAAAGCAGTTGCACCCTGACAACCCTGGATCACATGATAAATCATTGAGGTGCTCCTCAATTTTTGCAGATTGACACAATTGTGGAGATTGTGGAGACCATTGAGGATGCTGCGTAATTGTCACAACACAAGTCAACATGATCCTGCAGAGCTTAGGTGGAGTCTTAATTCAAGGCTTGAGCAGAACCGCATATGATATGCCAGAAAAACAAAAAGCTCTTTGTTGAACCTGCCTCCTTGCCTTTGGCATGATTCCTCTTCTTCAATTACACTAGCAACATAATATTTTCGCCATCATAATGTTCCCCTCTTTTTATTGCGCAATTATGCTTTTTGCCTGGCAGCTCAAAAGCTGTGTTTGAGGCTTTATTTGGGTGCCCAGGATCAGAGACATAAGCAGGAGCAGTGTCCGTTGGAGCAAGAGGTGTGAATTCAAGTTGTTTTGCTCTCTGCCTTGGGTTGCAGGCCTTGCTATCTTCATTCCTTCGTCATGCCTTCATGCCTGGATGCATGTCATAAAATGCCTCATGTTGAGTATGTGCAGGACCCACAATCATGGCTTTGGCATATATTTAGGTATTGCAAGAAGGCCTACAGTCAAATCGACTGACTGCTAGCTTTGGCATATGAGAGATAATGTTCGAGTTTACACATAAAATAGTTTGCCATCAACATTTCCCAATATGTCTGCATGTCCGTAAGCTTTGAAAGCCGCAGCATTGGAATGATCTTTTAAAGTGCCAAGCTGTGAAACTTTTTGAATACTACTTAATACTTCATTCAAGGGTTGCCGTGTTCCACGTAGATTGTGTCCATGTACGCACTTGTTTGGCCATGGTGGCTTCTGGCAACAACAATTGCCATACCTGGCATGAAGTGTTTGCACGATTTTCAACCAATAATAATCTTACATGCTATTTGCTCAGTGCGCTGCTTGATATTCACCTGTGGCTGCCACATGCTTGAGTATGTAATGTTCCTTTTTGATCAGCATATGCTTGCCAAAATAGCAGCTATGTGTTCTAGGACAGGGGCCTCTAAACACAATGCATACTGTGGTATACAGGAAAGATACTATTAAGAACATTGAGTAACATCAATATGTGAAACAGTCTGAAGCAAAAGGGCATGGTGTTCAAGTGAAACTTGTTAGCATGTGTGAAGGACTGGCTTACTAGTTCAGCTTATAATTTCCCAAGGCCCCACCAAATCTAGCCCACAGCACAGCGCTCTTTGTCAGCACCATCGACAACCTGCTGCCAAAGGTAGCCTGCTAACTATCCTCTGTGAGTGGTTGAACCCATTATCAGCCATTACATTATGGAGCCTCCCAGAAATCTTTGTCTTGATCCTCTTAAAGCTACCAAGCTTGCTATCTATGAAGCTCCACGCACGTTTGGCCCAGTGTAGGTCATAACTTAAGTCACACAGCTGAAACCTCAGCAGCAAAGGCCTGCAACCCGAACCAAATCTCGAGTGGCGCTCATATCAGTAGAAATGTAGTGTCTGAAAGCCAGAGTTTTTTGGTGAAAAGCAGAACTCGAGAGACAAACCAGGAGATGCTAACAGGGAAAAGTTCACGGAAGATTAGGTTCTTCATGCAAGGCGAGCCTACAAGTTTGCAAGGGGCAGGACGAAGGAAGAGACCTCTGCAGAGATTGCTTTGGCCCAGGATGCATATAAACTCCAAGTTGCTCTTAACAAAACTTATGTCACCTCTAGAGGTTTCATCACCAAGGCAAATGGAAAGGGGGACTGCCAGTCACCTTCTCGATTTCCATTGGAAAGGAAGGAAAGGAAAGGTTTCAAGGCTGTATCCGCCGAACGAGGGCAGCTTAGCCGGTTGTGGCCTCCAGTGAGGTACGAACCCCGAACCCACAGGTTGCGAGGGAGGATAATCGACTCTCCATCGCAGGTGCCCCGCCGCCTGCTCGACTATCCGGAGTGTCACCTTCTCAAATTCCATTGACTCGTTCTGTTTTTGTCTCATTGTCATGCCAAATCACCATCATAAAATTCATGGTGGAGGGGGCTTATGGTGCTGAGGTTCTCGTTGGCCCCTTTTTCTTCCTTGATCTAGGAAATTTTCTTCCAAATCTACTGAGTGTTGCTTAGTGGTCTGCAATGATGTGTTTTGGTGCAAATTGGCCACTTTGGTCATAAAGACCTGTTTTGTGCTCCTTGGGCCATGCATGCGTACAATAAAAGACAGCTTCCACCACTGGCAGCTTCTTAACTTTGTACCTCCGATCCCAGGGCACTTTCTGCCAAACATTTTAAGATATGTAAGCCCTGGAAAAACTTTAATAAAAGGTACAGCTGTAGGGGCCCGGGAAAGCTTCGGAAAAGGACTCTCCCCCCAAATAGTAATGTCCCCCCCCCCCTCCCTTGAATGGGCAACCATATTACACAACTTGATTCACTGCATAGAGTGAAATTATGGGAGCTATCCTATCTTTAGGAAGTCCAAAAGTGAGTTATGAAGTTGCATTGCGAATTGCCTGAGCCACCATAAAAATTGAGAGCAAGGTTCATAATGATGTACCACTGGCCCAGTGGCATGCAAACTTACCATGATAATGGTGTGGATTTCAAGCCAACTTTTACAGTTTTGATTCGGTGTCTGAAATCCAACATTTCATTATTTATCTTATTCTAGCAACTCTCTCTCCTGTAACAGCCTAAATGTCGAGGTGCTCCGGTAACAACAGTACAGAGTTCCTTGTGAGCTCAGAATCTGCACCGAATGTAACTGGCATTGTGTGCAAGATGAGAAGCATGTACTTTTACACTGCCCAAGTGCAGACTTGGCAGAATTGCGCATCAAGCACCACCACCTTTTCTGCACCCTCTTTAGCGGCCCAAGCAGGCTTAGAGACGGTGCTAGCCAAGCGGACGCCAAAGGCCTGGCCTTGTTTGTGCATGAGTGCATGGTATTGCTGTTCCTAGGTTTCAAAACACTACCATGCTTGTTTGAAGCTGGTTTTGGTTGCAGGCCTGTTTGGCTTCAGCTAATCTGCCCTCGTTCCAGAGCAGTATTCTATCTTAGGCACTATTCCTTAGGCATCAGTGACCTACCGCTGAGAATTATGGATTGGAAAAATGCAAGCACTCCAGCTCCTCAATGAGACCTTGGAATATTGTTATATGGATCAAAGAAGCACAACACATGCTGTTTAAAAGGAACCCAAGGTGGTACGAAGCCTTGACTAATGCCGTACAAAGTTATCAAAATACCTGTCAAAATACCAAGACATTTAAGAAAAACGCCATGACTCAGCTTTCACAAAGAAGCCTAGACCTACTGCTACAGCCACTAACCCCACAGCACTCACAAACACTAATCTGAGACTGAAGTGCACTCACACTGCCACAGACAGTGCCTGTTCTCTATCTCAGACGTGTCACGCCAGATTTATGCAGTGCCAGAATTATGCTGCATTGTGACCCGGAGGTCGGTTGAGTCAGTTGGAGGACTACTTGATCCCATTGTCAGTCCAGCTACAGCTGTATATGAGCACGTCAAAGACGGATTTGCAGTAATACCTTGTTTGCTCCTAGCGACCTTGTAATATGTATGCCAGGGAGTAGACCCCTCTAGCCCTGGGGGGGGGCAGCGCCCAGTCCAGTCCAGTCCAGTCCAATCCACCATCCAGTGTGAGTGCCTCCAACAGTAGCTGCATGCAGTGCTGACCTTGCCTATTTGCAGGCTGAAGCGAGAGAGAAAATGTGTAGGGAAGTATAAGGGTATCAGAGGCTCCTCAGTCTCATCGCAGACAACCTGTTGTCTGGTTGGTGTACACTGTCGCTGTCTGCAGCCAGTCCACACGCCACATTATTTATGGTCATGCCACGAGTCTATTTGGTGTGCAGCAGTCTCTCAGCGTGACAGACACATAAACAAGTCAGATATCCTGAATTACATAATAAGCACGCATATGTCAAACTCTTGGATCAAATCGTCTCCATGATCAGCGAATCGGACACTCCTTTACACTTTCTGAAGTAAACTCCACACTGGTGAGATTGGAAACGGGTTTGCAGATGCCATGGCAAGATATAATGCTCTCCATAACTAAGGGCATAACGTTGCATTCCTCCCACCCTCACCCGACGTCTATCCTTCCACCCATGTATACTGGCTCGCACAAGAAGAGAAAGAGACTTGTCACCCTACCACTAGAACCTTGCTCCGCTACAAAACATAGAAACAAAAGAAAAACTGAAAGCTCACATGAGCAAGCGTCACAGACTTGGAGATGCTAATACAGACACATTTTCTACGTTTTGGATGCTTACATCAGTGAACCTTACAACTAGCAAATCGTTTTGGAACAAAAAGAATAAATGTATCACAGAAAAGGAATGTCATGAAATCCATAACGAGCATGCTCTACACTTAGAAACTGGCCCACTTCTATGGCAGAGACACTATTTTATCTTGCCTGTTGTGTCACCAGCCAGACAGCCAAATCCATATGCTTTATGGCTGTCAGAATGCTTCAATTCAAAGCACAGTGACTGAGAGACAAAAATTGCTTCTAGGCTTATCATCAAATCCTTGAGCAAAGGTGGATTTGAAGGAAAACATTGTGTTCACAAACAGTGAAGCCCGGATGGCTCAACAAAGTCGGCCAGTGGTCTTGCCGGCACATCTAGCCAACACTACTTTACCCAAATGGCTCCTACCAAACCTTACAGCAGATGGACTTCGATCTTGCTCTAGACCAGATGCGATTTGTACACTGCCAGGTAGAAGACAGAATGGCTGTCACGCCAAATCACCGTCATTGGTGAATTACCATCTCAGATACACAAGCCAAGTGTAGGCTTTTGGCATGTCCAGAGTGCAAAATCCATGCATCAAGGGACATCAAACTGGTACGGCCACAACCATTCACTTCGCCAGAACGCTAGGGTACTGCATGATGCTGCTGCCACCCATCCATGCCCTCAGTCGCCGCACGCCTTCTGCCGACTCAGACCATCACCAGATTCGTGTTACATGGGGAAACGAAGAGGTGCACTCGCCCAGCCACAGGAAAGGCCAAACCCAGGGGCGTCAGGGGATTTAAAAGAGAGCAAAACTAAGAAAACACCTCAAACATAACCCCCACCAACTAACTCAGGCATTCTGACTTCGATTCTTCGCTGACTACAATTCATCATGACATGGCCACCAAGATGACATTCAGACTTTACACCCTCCTCGCTGGGATGTGCACCTTGTTGAAGTTAAATATTGTGATGACACGACTAGAGCAACAACTAACAAGAGCAACAGGATAGCACATTGGATTGAAACACGCCCTTGCGTGGCCATGCCACAAAGTGAGCCTACATACCATCCTCATTGGAATGATGGGGACCATCTATGAATGTCATACTGTGCTACAGCCCGTCATGCTGTGCTGCAGCTACCGGGTAGCACTACTACCCCTCAGTAAGCTTGGCCTTGACCGGTATTAACTAAAAAGCCTTACACTTTACCTGAAAATCTATTCAAAATGCGACAAAAACCAAAGTAGAAGGTTGAAAAAAAATTCAGACAGGGCACATGGCTCTTTTCAAAATCCTCCTGACCCCCACTAACGATCCTCTTCAAGAGGTTCATGAAGTTCATAATTTGATTGTTGGTTTTTGCCTGGTCCTTGCACCAGATGTTAACCTCCTCCTTAATTCACGCAAACAGGGGTTTCCCTGTTGGTGTAATGCTTCCTTTTCTTCTAATTTGCCCTCATATGGCAGGCACAGCTATGTAATCTAGCTTAACCTTATTCTAGCATAAAACAACTTTCCAAGTTCCATCACGGTACTTATGGTAAGGAGCGTGAGCCCAGTGTAGCAACAGACAGGCAGTCCAGAGAAGAACAACACTGTGTTATGGTGACCATCTTGCTACACTATGATAGTGCGGGGCAGGTAGATAATGCAAGGGAAATTTACATTTTTTACGGTGATGATCTAAGTCTTTTGTAGGACATGCTAAAAAAACGATAAAGAATAAAAGGACGATTATTCCATTACAATCCTCCAGCGCTCAAGAGTACTATAGCATACTGCCAAGGTATGAGTGGATGCCCTCTTGAGAGGTCTCCATGATAATTACAGTACACTTCATGAACACGCCATGGCCAGTGGCCAGCCTTGTCCTCTTACAAGGTGAGAAGCATACAAAGAGGTCTTTTCCGCATACAACCCTACACTCCAAGGTTACTCTCCTGTGCTCCACAAAGCTGAATACCCGCTGCCTGCATTTCCCTGTCTACCTATCCTGAAAGTCCTTTGCTAGTACAGACCAAGGAGGAGACACCACGCACAACACATGCAGGGATTTTTGCTGCACGTCAGGGAGTCGCGCATCATCGCCGAGCAAAGCTGGCGGACAGAGCTGCGAAGCAGACAAGTACACAGGATTTAAGTTTTAGCTGTGCAACTGAAGGTGCAAAGGATCAGCTAAAGCAATTCAGCCTCACGCCGCAAGCCTGTGGTCAAAAGCTTGCATGCAGGACTTTCAGATCAGAAGTGTTGCCAAGCAAGGAGCAGCTCACCCTCTCTTACCTCTCTGAGCTTTCTCTAAGCTCTCGAGAAGGGCGGCATGACAATCACTGGCATAGCTTAACTTGAAAAATTGGCATCTGATTCAGGATGCCCGCCCTCTCGCCCCCCCTCTCTGAAATAACAGTGGGGGGCTGCATCCCTCTATTTCTAGCTCAGAAGCACTAAACAAAGGGCCCCTGCATAAGTGTGGTGCTGCACCAGCGCAGGTGCTGGGCCATTGGGCCAGTAAGAGTTTAAACAGCTCTCCAATTGCCAAGTGTCCACTTTGCTCAATGTAGAAGAATGATACATATACTCATCAAACGAGTTCTTTTCACAGCCAAAGTGTGGTGGCAATGCTCAGGTGCATCGATTGGCTCGTCTGACTCCAATCCAAGCCTCAACGAGGCTCAACCCCCCTAATCCTTCAGGTCCGACTCATCCAGAGCTTCCAAACCTGTCTGCTGAGCTTTTGGTCATGCAGTGTGCGCAACAGCTCATTGGCCTGCTGCTCCACTTGCAGCCTGACCAAACACTTGGAGGAACGGCGGTGTGGTCACACTCCTCGTCTTAGTCTCTTGACCCGACCACCCCTTGCACTGCTCTCAATCCTAACAGTACCCAGGCATGCCCAGTGGGCAAGCGGATTGTTAGGGAGGCGTGCAGTGCAAGGCAAGCGCGTCACATGTCAACACGCCCAGTGAGATGCACTTGCGTTGCGCAATGTGCACTTTGAATCACCCTCTGCTGCCACCCTCCCACCTCCACAGCAGCCGCACACCCAGGCCCCCCCAGCCAGATGCATGCCGCACACAAGGCTGGCATGCCACACAAGTCACCCTGGTATGCCACACGAGTCACCCTGGCATGCCACACGAGTCACCCTCTGCGCCACTCACATCCGTAGTTCAGGTCCAGGCTCCCCCGGCCTGAGGCTGCGCCCTCCATGGGCTTTATGTACAGATCGCCGTAGCTGCCGGGTGCCAGCGCGACGCCGTCCTCGTCCAAGTACCCAGCTGCAAGTAGTGCAGCCACGTGGGGGGAAGGAGTCACGAGTGGAGGAGTCAAGAGGGCATCAAGAGGGGCGTCTGTGCTCACCCTTTTCCGACACATTGCCATTGGGGAAGGAGGGACAGGAGGGAGGGTCAGGGTGGCAGCCATGCATGCACATGCTTTGTACTGATGCCTCGTCGGGGGAGCTGATGCCTTGTGGCGGGTATTGACGCCTTATCTGAACCAGATGGACCATGCTGCCGGCTCAGCGCAGCTTGCAATGAGCTCGTCAGCCGCAAGTTTGTGTTTATCTTGAATGCCCGTTACCTTTGCCCTAGGGCAGTGCACAGTCTGCAATCATTGAATGGAAAATCATTCAGCATCGTTCTGGTGTGAACCAGGCGCGGACAATGGCCCACATCATTGTGTTCCCTTCACTGACACAGGGAGTGCTTTACTGCCTGCGTGATTCACTGACACAGGGAGTGCTTTACTGCCTGCGTAATTCACTGACACAGGGAGTGCTTTACTGCCCTGCGTGATTGTGATTGTTCACTTTATTCTCCAATGTACACCAGGTCTGGACAATGGCCCACAACGAGCTCCGTCAGCAGCAGATGCGTGCCAGGGAGGTAGCTGTGCATGCCCCAACTCTCCTCATGAGAGGCTTGGTTCTTCCGCAGCCTGGCACAGGCAAAGGCAGCAAGGCGCCTGGCGCTGCCAACCTAGCCATGCAGACCATGCACACTGGGCCAAAAGCTTGTGGCTCCAACAGGGGCGGGGCATGCACAACTGGATGAGGTGGCGCGCACAGCCAAGTAGGCGTGGCATGCACAATTGCATGGACTGAGCACAGCCAAGTAGGCATGACATGCACAATTGCATGGACTGAGCACAGCCAAGTAGGCATGGCATGCGCAGTTACATGTGGACGGAGCCTGTGCAATCTGGACATGGCATGCGCAGTTACATGTGGACTGAGCCCGTGCAATTTGGACATGGCATGCGCAGTTACATGTGGACTGAGCCCCTGCAAATCAGACATAGCATGCGCAATTGCATGTGGACTGAGCCCGTGCAAATTGGACATGGCATGCGCAGTTACATGCGGACTGAGCCCCTGCAAATCAGACATAGCATGCGCAGTTACATGTGGACTAAGCACATGCAAATTGGACATGGAATGCGCAGTTACATGTGGACTGAGCGCGTGCGAATCAGACATGGCATGCGCAGTTACATGTGGACTGAGCCTGTGCAGACTGGACATGGCATGCACAGTTACATGTGGACGGAGCCCATGCTACCCACTATCACAGCTGTCAGTGTGCGCGGTTGCGCAGGGGCTTCAGGCAGCACCCGCGAGAATGGAACCTTATGCACCTCCAGGACCATGAAACCTGGACCCTGGGCAACCTCAGGCAAAGGGTTTCCATCTTTTTTTCCTTGGGTGAACAAAAAACGTCCAATACTTACCAAGCAGGGAGGTCTTGCTATCGTGCTGCTTCTGGATGCCCGTGCCATACTTGTCCACGGTGATGACTACACGAGCACATATATCAGACGTGTGTGGTGTGTGCTTAAATATGATGCAACATTATGCTACCTCAAATCAGGGATCTTGAAGCGACTTGTCAAGGCCCAGATTGCCCTGCAACTGTGTGAGGACTGTGCAGTTCATGTCATGGATCATCCTAAGGTGAACACACATTAATGCAGGCATTGACAGAGGAGAGAGAGTTGGAGACAGGGAGAAGGGAGACAAAGAGAAAGACAGGGAGCGAAGAAAGCCACTAGCGCGGGAAAGGTTGGCAGAGGACAAGTACACTGCGCTGATACACCTTCGTAGCAGATAAGTGTGCAGCAGGGCCACCAACCAGCCTGACACAGTTGTTGGTTGAGGTCTTTCATGGAACACCAATGCATCGAATTTGAATTATTTTTAAGATGGGACCATTCGTATGAGGGATTACCTCAAAAACAGGTACATGCAGCTCTTACCTTTCTTGCCTCAGCAGCATTTATCACAAATGCTGCATGCCCACAGAGGCCACAGGTACTATTCAAGCTCCTCATTAATGTGTTGCACACACATCACACAGCGCACCTACCCTTCGCATACACAAAATGTAGCTGACCCACCCTTTGCATACACAAAATGCAGCTGACCCACCCTTTGCATACACAAAATGTAGCTGACCCACCCTTCACACAGAAGTCCTCGTGGATGCGCTGCACGCACACAATGTAGCTGCAGGGCTTGACCATGCCAGACTGCGCGACCAGGCTGACGGCGTCCTCCAGAATCTGAGGGCACAAGCACGCGTGTTTGCCATGGTCTCAGGGCACAAGCACACGTGTTCACAACGGTCTCAGGGCACAAGCACGCGTGTTTGCATTGGTCAGGGCACAAGCACGCGCCCCTCTCCAGAGCCTCAGGGCACAAGCAAGCGCATACATGAGTATGCTTGTGCCAGGCGCCGGCACACGGAGGCACAGCTCAGCACGACTCAGCACTCAATGGAGCTCAACGACTCAGCTCAGTGCAGTCAGGGCTCCTCGTCGGTGTCCGCTGGCACATGTGCGCAGGCTGCGCTTATCTACACGCACCACTCAACTGCTGCACAGAGGTGCAGCATGTGAAAGGATGCCTATGAAGCCCCCAGAGCCAGAGCACGCCACAACACACGCATCCGCAAGTGAGCACTGCCAGCCTGCCTGCCTACTTGCTTGCCTGCCAGGAGAGCCCTTCAGAAAGGCGCTCATTTGTATGCAGGAACATGAACGCACGCACAAACAAGCCCTTGCAGCAAGCTTTGTGCATCAGAGCAGTTATGCTTGTGGGGAATCGCAGTCAGCAATTGCAGAAGTACCTTGCGCAGGAGCGTCAATTGATATGCACGAGCAAGCAAACAAGAGTAGGGTAAGAGAAGTAGAATGGGTCCAGGTGTGGCTTGCAAAGAGCACATCGATGGATATGCACGAACAAGCGAAAAATAGCAGGGTAAGAGAAGTAGAATGGGTCCAGGTGTGGCTTGTACAAGAGCATGTCAATGAATATGCACGAGCAAGCAGACAAGAGTGGGGTAAGAGAAGTAGAATGGGTTTTTGTGTGGCTTGTACGAGAGCATGTCAATGAATATGCACGAGCAAGCAAACAAGAGTAGGGTAAGAGTTGCAGAATGGGTCCAGGTGCGGCTTGTACAAGAGAACACTCTTATCTACACCAGACACTTCCCCTCACATTGCGCATGCGCGCACGTACAATTGAGCTTGCCAGCACATTTAAATTTGCCTTCAAGCTCGTGCATGTGACAGCGACCTGTCGCTGGAACCGGTGTGCATCACCTGGTCGCCATGTGTGGAGGGAGCAGCTAACATGGGAAGCAGCCCGCGGACCAGGCAGCACTGGCGGGCGAATGAAAGTCCCTGCGCGTGTGTGAGGGCAAGGCGCTAGGCTCATCAAGCCTCTCCCATTTTGCAAGCACAAGACAATTGAGGCTCAGACAAAAATGGGCCGCCTCACTGTCTTCTGACGGAGCGTCAGCAGGCGGCCCTCCACCCCAGGGAAGTTTTGGCGAGGACTGTACGCCCTATTTTGCAGGCACTTCTCTGCTTGCTTCAATTTGCAGGCCCAAGGCAGTTCCAAGCCGACCCAAGCAAGCAGGCTCAGCGTGTCCAGCAGAAAGCAGAGGGCACACAAGGCTCGAAGGCAGGCAGGCGCCCGGGAACACGCCGCCTTTCGCCCAAAGACAGGGCACCGCCCTCCTCGGCATCCTAATCCTAGTGCACCCATGGAAACTGTGCGCGGGCCTGCACCAAGCGCACACCCACCCATAGGGAATCCCAATGCCAAGGAGTGCCTCGTCCATGGCGGAGCCTCGCGGCTTCAGCGCCTGCGCAGGCCCACACAATTGGGAGCACCTACACGTGCCAGGCACCACCACCAACGCACGCAGCGCAGGATGCACACCGCGCTCCATCTGCCTGCGCCTTGCTCCGCCTGCTCCTTGCGCACCCCCCTGCCCCTGCCCCTGCCCCTGCCCCATCTGCGTGCGTGCTCCTTGCCCCGCCTCTCCCTGCTCGCCCACCTGCAGCTCCCACTTCAAGCCCTTGGTGGCACACAGGTGGGGCACCACGAGCGTGACGATGGGCATGGTAGGCCGGTACTTGGCAATCATCTGGGAGGTGCCGCCCGTGTGCGTGTACACCAGCAGCATGGAGGCGCCGACCTGCGGCGCAGGGACAGAGAGCAGGTGGTGGTGCATGCAGGTGTGTGCCTGTGCCGGTGTACAGCATATGTGTACAACATCAGGGTTGCTGCAGCCACCATGGTGCATGCAGGTGTGTGCCTGTGCCGGTGTAGCATGTGTGTACAAAACATCAGGGTTGCTGCAGCCACCATGGTGCATGCAGGTGTGTGCCTGTGCAGGTGTACAGCATGTGTGTACAAAACATCAGGGTTGCTGCAGCCACCATGGTGCATGCAGGTGTGTGCCTGTGCAGGTGTACAGCATGTGTGTACAAAACATCAGGGTTGCTGCCGCCACCATAGTGCACCCCCCCCGCCCTAACTCTTGAACCAACTGCCAAGCTCTCCAGTGTCTTAAGTAGAGTCGTGGTGGGTGAAGTGTGAGAATGGGCGATCCTGACTGCCTGGCAAGTGCACCAGAGCTTGGTCGTGCTCATGATCAGCCCCGATGACCTCTGCCCTGTGCCTGACAGACACGCTGGGCAGGAGGAGCACAGACAAAGCCCCTGGAGCACACCAAAATCCTTGGGGGCACACACAAACCCGCCATGTGCATACACGCCATGTGCATACAGACAAAACCCGCCATGTGCATGCATACAAACCCGCTATGTGCACATAGACAACATCAGGTCCACCTTGGCCAGGGGCAGGCTGTGCAAGCATGTAAGGTCAGCCCCACCCTCTCATGGCGCTATGGGTGGAAAATGGAATGTCTGTGCTGAACGACTCGGATAGATATGCAACTTGCTCAGATACGCATGGAATTTGGGCACCAGTGCTTGGTTATTTCAGAGGCATCCTTGAGGCTGCACACCACGCAGCCACCCTCGCAACCTTTCTCCCTGTGCACCCACCTTGGTTCACACCTGCGTGCGTTCACACCCATCTCCCTCCCACCTTCGACCACGCTCGCCTGTGTTTACACCCACTCTCACGATTTTCTCCCAACCCAGCCTGTCAGCCACACCACTGAAGCTGCCCTTGCTGCGCAACCACTTGCGATGCTAAGTTGTGGAAAGCTCGGCATGCCCGCCATGTCAGCCGCATGTGCAGTCACCCCTGACACCACCCTCTGCAATCCATGGCCCGTCAGCCGCAGCTTCAGCTGCCTCCCACCGCATCCACCTTGTCCGCCACAGCCTCAGCTGCTCCCTACCGCACCCACCTTGTCCGCCACAGCTTCAGCTGCCCCCTACCGCACCCACCTTGTCCGCCACAGCTTCAGCTGCCCCCCACCGCATCCACCTTGTCCGCCACAGCTTCAGCTGCTCCCTACCGCACCCACCTTGTCAGCCACCCTCACGGCACCCGATGCTATGGACTCCAGCTTGGACTCCAGAGCCTGAGGCCATGCAAGCATCAACAAGGCAGCCAACTCAGGCAGACGATGAAATTAGCTTACAGACAAGGTGGGAAGAAATTACAGCACGGCATACCTGAACACATGCAAACCCCTCTTCCCCGGATCATTGTAAACACGCACGCTTGCACACATGAGCACATACAAAATCACAGCATGTTGCTGCACTTTGGGGGATTGGGAGATTGGGGGAGGCTTGCACCTCGTGCCCCCGCCTGCCACTCCTGCTGCAAGCATTGAGCTGTTGGCCAGTACTGGGCCCATGCCTCCTCTGCACCTTGTGAGTGCATGTGTGTCAGGTCTACAAGCTGAGAGAAGCAGATGATGATCTTGAGACAAACCAAACCGCGGACTTGGTCAGTGCAGGGCCCTCTCACCTCCTCTGCAGCTTGTATGTATGAACGTCAGGTCTACAAGCCAACGAATCCAATAAGTTCAGGTGATGATCTGAACTTAGCCAATTGCAGAATTGGTCAGTGTAGGGCGCTCTCACCTCCTCTGCTGTATGGTTCAGGCAGTTGGTGCTGAGGCTGGTGGTGATGGTGCTCTCCCCGGGGGGCATGTCGTACGCAAGGATTTTGTGGTACATGTCCTTGGGCTTTGGCTTCGGTGGCATCTGTGACTTGGGGTGGCTGCTCTTTGCCTGCAAACATAATGGCCCAGAAAGGAAGGATTGCTGTTGTTTGATTGTTGTTTGCAACCGATGCAGCTGCCAAGTGAGATCGGCTGCGCTTGCGCGCCTGCAGCCTGCTGGCAAGCAGCAGCACAATCCTGCTGGCGAGCGGTGTGACCACCCGCAGGCCACAGCTGTGCGCCAAGAGTATGGATGCCCACAAAGCGCATCCCCACTAGACAGGACTGGGATGCGGCATATGGATATGCTTCCAATGTCCAGATCTCCATTGGCACTTCACAACAGTGCGTCCACTGTGGACACCCCCACTTGACAACAGTGCGTCCAATGTGGACACCCCCACTTCACAACAGTGCGTCCAATGTGTACACCCCCACTTGACAACAGTGCGTCCAATGTGTACACCCCACTTCACAAAAGTGCGTCCAATGTGTACACCCCCACTTCACAAAAGTGCGTCCAATGTGTACACCCCCACTTGACAACTGTGGGCTGTGGTATGAACGCGCCTCCGTTGCCTAAGCAAGCAAGGGGCACGTCCACCAGAAGCACTTCAACACCAGCAGCAGCACCAAGCGGCATCAACCTTAGGCCTCAAGGGGAACACTGTGGGGGACTGTTCAGTAGCAACTGCTCTGCATGCTGTGCGTGCATTTTCTGTGCTTGCCAATTGTGCCGCGCATGCTTGCATTCTGCGCTTTCCTACCGTGCTTGCATACTGCACTGCGCACACCTTGCTTGCATGTTTCCTGTGCTTGCATGTTTCCTGTGTTTGTACGTTCCCTGCGCTTGCATTCCTGCCCCAATTCGCAGCTGATGCTGCCATACTCCCGCTTTGGCGACCAAGCAAGCAGGGTTGTGCCTACCAGGGAGGCATAGGGGAAGCAGTCAACTACAAACAACCATACAGGAACATGTCCCACACCGCCATCAGCCCTTCCCACAAACATAGCCACAGCACGACGTTGTACGCGTGGGCCCTAAGGCAGGGTACTCCAGCACCGGTTGAAATGCTGCTGCGCAGTGCGCGCGCACACCATGGCACAAACTGCAAGCCCACCTTCTGGTTCTGCGCGCGCTTGTACTCCAGCAGCTGCTCCTCCGCCTCCGCTTGGGCCTCAAAATGCTGGTGGTGGTCAAACACGCCCTCCGCAGAGCGGCAGATGTCGCTGATGATGCGCACCGTGTCAACAGGGTACTTGCCTGCGGGCAGGGCACCGTGTCAACGGGGTACTTGCCATGGGTACTTGCCATGGGCACTTGCCATGGGCACTTGCCATGGGCACCGTGTCAACGGGGTACTTGCCATGGGTACTTGCCATGGGCACTTGCCATGGGCACTTGCCATGGGCACCGTGTCAACGGGGTACTTGCCATGGGTACTTGCCATGGGTACTTGCCATGGGCACTTGCCACGGGCACCGTGTCAACGGGGTGCTTGCCATGGGTACTTGCCATGGGCACTTGCCATGGGTACGTGTCAACGGGGTGCTTGCCATGGGTACTCGCCATGGGTACTTGCCATGGGTACTCGCCATGTGCACCGTGTCAACGGGTTGCTTGCCTGCGGGCAGGGTACTGTGTCAACAGGGTGCTTGCCTGCGGGCAGGGTACCGTGTCAACGGGGTACTTGCCTGCGGGCAGGGTAGGGTGCGTGCCCTGCACCTGTGTGCGGCAGGGACGCAGCCACCGCCGCAGCTCACACCATTGCGCACAGGCAGGCGGTAGGGAAGCAGCGGCAGGTGCCCAACACTGAGCGCACGTGGGCTGCAGGGATGCAACAGCAGGTCCCCTAAGCTGAGCTCTTTGAGCACACGTGACCATGGGGTGCATGCAGGAAGGCGCTTGCATGCTAACAGGGCAGGGCAGCCGATGGGCAGCGGCTCCATGGACGCAAGTGCACGGGGGCCAGACGCGGTAGGACAGGAGGGTGGCAGAGGGGTAGCAGCAAGCGCTGGCTGAGCATGTGCTCGCAGCTGCTGCACGGGTTATATAATAGCGACCACACGCTCACACACATTCACCCATGCATTCAACCACGCACGCCCATCCACATGCACCCGCACACCCTCACACACACACACATACACACACACACCGCGCAGCGTTTCCGCGCCCAGCAGGATGCCATCCACTCCGTCGAGCACGGCGTTGGCGACGTCCGTGGCCTCCGCCCGCGTGGGGCGCGGGGAGCTTTGCATGGTGTCCACCACGCGCGTGATCAGCACAGGCTTGCCTGTGAGGTTGCACGACTGCAGCAAAAAGGGGGAGGCAGAAATGAGGTCACATGACAGCAGAAGCGTGAACGGGGAGGCAGTCGTGAGGCTGCTTGACTGCAGTGCTAAGGGGAAGGAGGCAGTGAGGTCGCACTGTTATGCATGACAGGGAGGAGGCAGTGATGTAACACAGATACAACGAGGAGGCATCAGTTGTCAGGTCATGCGATAGCAGCGTGAAGGGGGAGGCTGGAGTGAGGCTGCTCGACTGCAGCGCAAAGGGGGAGGCATCAGTTGTCAGGTCATGCGATAGCAGCGTGAAGGGGGAGGCTGGAGTGAGGCTGCTCGGCTGCAGCGCAAAGGGGGAGGCGGCAATCTGGTTGCACCATTGCAGCACAACGGAAAGGGGCGGCAGCCGCGGATGTGAGGGTGCAGAGATACAAGGGAGGCAGCAGCGAGGGTGCACCATTGCAGCACAAAGGAAAGGGGCGGCAGTTGCGGATGCGGGGGTGCAGAGATACAAGGGAGGCAGCAGCGAGGGTGCACCATTGCAGCACAACGGAAAGGGGCGGCAGTTGCGGATGCGGGGGTGCAGAGATACAAGGGAGGCAGCAGCGAGGGTGCAGAGATACAAGGGAGCCAGCAGCGAGGGTGCACCATTGCAGCTCATGGGGGTGACAGAAGTACGCAAGTAGGTTGCACGAGTGCAGAGCCACGGGGGAGACATGAAGATAGGTTGTACGGTTGCAGCACAATGGGAAGGCATGTGGGTGAGGCGCAATGGGAAGGCACGTGGGTGAGGCGGTAGCTCCACCCATACGCACTGGGAAGGCACGTGGGTGAGGCGGCAGCTCCACCCATACGCACTGCGACGGCCCCCACCTGGATGAGCGTCTTCTGCACCATGGCCATCTTCTCAGGGGGGCAGTCCAAGCCGAGGCTCCCTGCACAGAGGCATCATCGTGTGCATACACATACTCAGAAGAGAGGGCAAGACAGTTTTGCGACCCTTCAAGAAAAGCATGAGGCTGGGATACCCCGGCGATGGCCTGCCCATGCAGCAGCGCACATCACCCCGCAGCTGCAGCTTGCTGTCATTGTCTATCGTCCACCCTAAGTCTCATGGGTTGCTTCTGCCCAGAAGCTCAGGAGCACACTTGAGCACGCTCGCACAAGCATGGGTTGCTTCTGCCCAGCAGCTCAGGAGCACACTTGAGCATGCTCGCACAAGCATGTGTTGCTTTTTCGCAGCAGTCCAGGTGTTCACCTAAGCATGCTCACACAAGCATGCAATGGTGAGAACATGCGCGCGCATGTCCTCCCTACCTCCCTCTGCCCACTCCACACCTTCCACACGCCAACGCGAGCATGGGCACACGCAAGCCATCAAGATCAGACGCACAACCGTACCCACACAACCGGATGCACATGCACGCGTACATGTGCATGCACAGATGGACACATAACCATATGGACCAGCCCTCTCACCTCTGGACATGATGATCCCATCTGCCTCCTGCAGCCCTCTCACCTCTGGACATGATGATCCCATCTCACCTCTGGACATGATGATCCCATCTGCCTCCTGCAGCCCTCTCACCTCACCAGCCCTCTCACCTCTGGACATGATGATCCCATCTGCCTCCTGCAGGATGCCGTTCAGGTTCAACAGGGCCTGGCGCGTCTCGATCTTGGCCAGGATCTTGGTAGTTGTGCAGCCGATGGAGTCCAGGAAGCTGTGTGTGCATGTGCATGTGCGCTTGAGAACACACGCGCTTGTGCAAGTGTAAATAGTGGATGTGAACACGCATGTCTACATGTGCATGCCAACAGGCATGAGTGTTATCACTCATGTAAGCTCTGCCATTGCTGAAGATAAAAAACTAGACATGCAAGGAGTGCACAGCCTACATCAGAGAGCACGGAAGATGCTCTGGCAAAAGCTGAGCATGATAAGTTGGAAGGCAAGTCCAAGCACTTCAGCCGTGTGCAAAGCAACAAAGAGTAGAGGCATGTTGTAAGGAGCACATGCTGCATGATGAACTGTGTAAAGAGTTCAGCAGCGCTGGGAGGATTCCATCCATCTGAAGGTGTGCGGCAGCAGGGATGCTTTTGATCATCCTTACTATGATGACCTCAGGGCCCTTCTCAACCACATCAACAGGGGGCGCATCCATTAACACAAGATGCAGATTCTTGCAGGCAGCAGGCATATGACTCATACGGTACGAGTGCACCTCCTTTTCAACAAATTAGCAGCACACCAACCCACCTGCGTGCCACACGGACGTCCGATGAGTTGCGTGTGTATGACAAGGAAAGGAAGTCAATGTCCAGCCCAGACTTCCGTAGGTCCTGGAAACACACAAAAGCGCGTCTCACACTCTGCTTGTTCCTACTCGAGCATGCACTGACTTCATAGAAGCACAGGTGCGACTGACTCCATGAGGGTGTACCGCTTCACAAGAGCATAGGTGCAATTGCCTTGAAGAGAGCATGCGACCCCTTAAGAGCAGAGGCGCGCGACCACAGAGTCTGTGCTGTTCTAGCCGTGCCCAAGCCCATGCCATATGTGCAGGCCTGTGCACCTATAAGGTGCACTCACTCCCTGTGCCATTATAGGGTCTGTGCTGTTCTAGCCGTGCCCAAGCCCATGCCATGTGCAGGCCTGTGCACCTATAAGGTGCACTCACTCCCTGTGCCATCATACTTAAGTTAGCTGCAAGTGCGCCTTAAAGTGCAGCTGCACACTGACAGCATTGACATAACAAGCGGCTATGTGGCACAAATTACTGGTTGCCCCCATTTGTACACATGCACACAGGAGCCAACAGCATGCACTTCTACAAGCTCTGGACCTCCCTAATGACGTTACGTATCAAGTGGTGCAGCCATGGGTGAGTAATTGGTCTCTTATTGCAAAAAACCACATTCTCACAGGAGCTTGGCTCGATGATAAGCAGGAGCACGCGCCAAGGATGTGAGCAATGGAGCGTGCCCACTTGTGAGCAATTCGTGTCCTCACCTGAACAATGGTGCCCCGACCCCAGGGCAGACCATATGCCCTAGCCAAACCAAGGGGTCTCCACAACATTTGATATAGCGCGCCTGAGCTTGCCACTCACACGCCACAGTCTGTACGCGCCCACCTCTAAGCACTCCTTGTCGTACACGCTCAGTACTTCCAGGTCTGACTGCCGGTTGACGTGGAGGACGGGGTTACAGGAGCGCTCTGTGTGGAACACCTGGAAGCGAGTGCGTGTGCGTGTGTGCGTGTGCATAGAACAAGGCACCTGTGAACAAGTCTGGTGTGCATAGAGCAAGGTACCTGTGAACAAGTCTGGTGTGCATAGAGCAAGGCACCTGTGAACAAGTCTGGTGTGCACAATGGAGGAGCGCACAGCACACGCAGGAGCAAGGCTGAGGGTGCAATGCACAGTCTGCGGATGCCCACCACCAAAAGCGCACCCACCGTGAGCAGGCCATCCAGCGTGGCGTTGTTCTTGGCCACGCAGATCACGTCGGTGCCCTGCACGTCCTGCACCTCCACAAACAGCGACGCCTGGTCGTCGCCGCTCACAAGGTAGCGCGCGATGTAAAAGGTGTCGCCTGCATGCCCGCGAGCGCACAAAGCCAACGACGCGCCCTGTCAGGGCCACGCGCGTGCCAACATGGCTTACATGCCAGAACCGCACATGAGCCAACAGGGTGCGCCCTGTCAGGGCTGCGCCCAAAAGCACAGGGCACCCTTGTGCTGACCCAATGCGTTCTCTGTTCCCTGCCTTGTCCCCACGCATAGCATATGTGCTCAGGGAGCGCGCATGATAGCAGGGCCAAGCAAGGCCATCTACCGTGCGTGCAAGCAGGGTGAGCACAAGAGAAACATGTGCATCGTTGCACCAGCGAAGTGCATGCATGCACGGGCATGTGGAGCTTTTGTAGAAGCTGTTGGGAGTTTGGAGCTCACTTTGCAAGTCCACACAAGCTTACAGGAACTTTGCACACCACGAGCTTAGAGGAACTTTGCACACCACAAGCCGAGCTCAGAGGAACTTTGCACACCACAAGCCGAGCTTAGAGGAATTTTGTACACCACGGGCTTAAGAGGAACTTCGCACACCACGAGCCAAGCTCAGAGGAACTTGGCACACCAGGAGCCCTGCTCTGAGGGTTTTCTCTACCCTCATGTCCGTCACGCACCATAAGCCTTTTGCAGCTGAGCCATACGCTCAGCTGACCACCAGGCCACCCCACAGGGTCGCCACAGTCGCACAGGGTCACCACAGTTGCACAGGGTCGCCACAGTTGCACAAACTCGTTGTGGGAGGCACTTACTGTGGAGAGCGCTGCACCCCGCAAGATGCAGCAGTTGGCATTTCAGCAATGCCATGGCCCGACGCACACCTCCAGAGCACGTACTGAGGGCAGGCCTTCAGAGCACGCGCCATGGGTCACATTTCCACACACCACGGAAGCAACCTCCAGAGCACGCACCAAGGGTCACATTTCCACACCCACGAGATAAACCTCCAGAGCACACACTTTGGGGTAAGCCTCCAGAGCAGGCACCATGGGTCACATTTCCACACACCACGTGGTGAACCTCCAGAGCATGCCACACAGGGCGCAGGCCAAGGAGCCCGCCTCACCCCATCCAAAGATCTCAGCCAAGCTTCTACAAGCCACAGCCAGCACAGTCCAACACACATCACAAAGATGCCCCACGCCTCTCTACCGAGTCCGCAAGACTGTCGTACGTTATATAGGCAGCACGGTCAAGCACACGGCACAAGCCCACCCACCTCTCTCTACCAAGTCCGCAAAGCCGTCGTACGTTATAGGCAGCACGGTCTCACTGGCCTCCACATCCATGCGCGTGGTCAGCACCAGCTGCTGCCCCTCCTTAACCTCGATCGCGCCCGGGTGCACTGGCCAGCCTTGGTCGTCCAGTTGGCACTGCGCATGGATTTGTAGGCATGCTCGTGTGGAATTGCAAGAGCGTGCTGGTTTGTGCGGTGTCTCTCCTTCGCGCGCTAGTATGTTGGGGGGGGGGTGTTGGGAACTCGGTGGTTTCAGTGCAAGTAAGTTCGGGGCAGGGGGAGAGTCTGCATGACCATGTCAGTGCCCAGGCGCACACGCGGCTGCCTCCAGCTTGGCGTTGTGCAGGGACGTGTGTGGTGTTTGCACACATGGCAACAACAACAGGACATGGGCCCTGGCGCCCATGCTCAGGCGCATGGAGCAGCTCTGCCAAGCAGGCGGCACATGGTGCACACTGACAGTATAGTGGGCAACCGCCTGAGTTTGTTACTGGTTGAGAAGGCTGGGGATTGTTGAATCCATGGGCGGAATGGTAGCTGGCCCAGCAGGCCGACCGCTACATAGGCTCTGTTCATGGGTGTGCACGGTGCCGAGGCGGGAATGGGGGAGATGGTGCCATCGGTGTGCAGCTGCATGCATGAGCTGTGCTTGCCTCAATGGCAGAGCACATGCAAGCACATAGATGTGTGTGCACGCACGTGTGTGCATGGGAGTGCACAGGGATGGAGGGAGGCCATTTGTGCACAAGGAGGGGATTTGCGCTGTTTGGGGCCTAAGGGAAAGAGGGCAGCAGACAGTGGTCAACTGCATGACGAAGATGCAAATGCAGCTGGCATGACAGGTGCACTGAGCATCTAGGTAGGTGCTCTTTTTGCCCTCAGATCAGCAGAGCCTCAGGGCATTCCTTGGATGACGCCCTGTCCTCCATTTTGACTTGAATGTCCCATGCAGCACTGCCTTTATACAGGGCATTTTGTATGTCCTGGAATAATGCCAAGGCCCTTGCACACAGACCTGAAGTGCACTTTGACGTGCCATTTAAATGGGCCCCAGCCCTGAACTTGGGATGCATTGAGGGCCCTGCATTTTGGCTTCCAACATGGAAAAATCTCCAGCACAGCACGCAAGGTAGTGGTGGTTCGGCAGCCGAGCTGCAGGAGAACTGGCGCATGCGCAAGGCATGTTTCCCGTTTGAATGCCTGCAGTGTGCGCTGCTGCCAAGGCAGGGGCACGTCAGGCTTTGCAGCGCAAATCCAACGCTGCACAAGGCGGAAAAGTGGCAGGGCTCCACTCAAGCACCTGCAGCTAAGCGTTGCCCTGCGCCATTGCTCTGCGCGCAGGCTGTGTCCCAGGCGTACAGCAAGCATACATGGGCGCGCTCATACACACACACACGCACACACACACGCACACACACATGGAAGCCCATACCTTCCGGCGGACCATGATGGTTCGGCCCAAGGTGTCCACCAATGTGCAGCACAGCTTCTTGGCCTGTTGGCATGCTGCCTGCGAAGGCCACACACACCCAGTCATGCATTGGTGAGCGAGAGCAGGCAACATGGTGAACGCACAAGAGACAGGCATGAGGTGAGACGCTTCCGGGATTGGCCCCACCAACAATCAGGAGGCTCGAAGCACGGAACAGGGGGGCCGTACCGTAGCACTGCACTTGCAGTCCCCCTTCCAGGACAGGGCCAAACCAGGTGCAGATGATCCATGGCTTTCGCGGGGAGCAGCAGTCTGGCAGCAAAACAGCACCCGCACCTCCAGATTCTTGAGGGAGCGCTTGTGGTACTCCAAGGGACCCCAGGTCAGGTCCACACGCGCCCCGCTCGCCCCCGCCACCAGCATGTTGTACAGCTCCTGCACGCTCTGACAGCTGGGGCCAACGGTGGCGATGATCTTGGTGCCTGCGTGCGACCGCATCAGGTGGGGTGCGCTGTCCAGCTGTGCAAGGCAGTCTGAGCAGGGGACATGCACCTGCTCTAGAGGGGTGGCAAGGCGGGCAGGGAGGAGAGCCCCCAAGCTGGTAAAAGGCGAGCATTCAGGCGCCAGCCCACCTTCTTGTGGCGCCGCGCATTTGGCATGCAGAATGCAGGGGGCGTGTGCGGGAGTGCGGCACAGCAGAAAAGCGGTGGCTGGTTCGGGCAGTGCTCCTCCATGCCAAGAGCACATTGATGGGACAAATTGTGCAAAGGATCAGGGTGAGTGGTATTTCTAGATCAGGCCTGCATCAGCTGGACTTTTAAAAACGACAGCTGTCTGTTCTCTGCTGCTCCCAGGGCCTCAGTGCTCAAGCGCTTGAGCCCGAGCACGCAGCTCACAGTGAAGAGCAGGAAAGCTCTGCAGCTGTTCCCACATGTGCAAGCTGACACTGACGCCTGAAGCAGCCCTGCAAGATTTACCTGTGACCCTGCGCGCATCATCAGGCTTGAGCAGCGTGCTCATCGGCATGTCCGCAGGGAAGAAGTGGGTCTTGGCAGTGTAGCGCTGCTTGCTGGGCTCGAACGCCTGCCATTTGCGCAAGCAAACAGTGCAGCAGATGATGTTTCTTCCACGCTTCAGAAGCAGGCCTGGCCAAGGACACAGGGCCAAGGATGCTGGGAATATGGGGGGGCATCTGTTGAAGGTAACCCTGACGTGAAATATCCTTGGGGGTCTCGGAGGAAAGCTCTTGCTTACCATGGCCTCGCTAGATAGCACATGCGGTAAGTCCATGTAGCTCGCAGTGTGGTTAGGGTTAAAGTCGTTGAAGGAACTTGCTCGGCTGACTTGCCTAAGGTTGCTATGCTCATGCGCATGGGGCATATTTCCGTGCGACAAGCCGGACGCTGAGTGCTTCATTGATGATTTGTGATTTAAAGACTACTAGCAGGAAACCGGCCCTCGGCACAATCGGCAAATGCCGCCAGGCAGTTTGAAAATTGTCAGGCAATCAGGCAAAATTTTGAATTTCTGGTAGTAGCTGTTGCCGTTGATGGTGTACACCGACGTGCAAGAGCCAGGGCACCTTCAGTGTACGGCCTTCCGTGCAGCCGAGAAGAAGTTCCAGCACCTGTTTAAGGACAACAGAACCTCCAATGCAAGGAGCAGGTGAAATGACGATGGCAACATGTGCACACACTGGGAACAGGGCAATCTGTGACATCAACTGTCATGCCCACCCAACCGGTGCGCACAGCTCATCCCACAGTGCACATGCATGCGTATGCTTACTTACAGGCGCAGAGCCCAGGCCCTCCAGCAAAAGAAGGCTTGTGCTGCTGATCTTGCCGACCATGGTGTGCTGGACGTCCATACCTCATCCAAGGTGGAGGCCTGGCTAGGGCAGGGGGCGCTGCAGCGCCATATTCTGCCCTGTGACCCCAGCCTGGCAGGCAGCCTGCAGACAGCGTCCGTGCACTTCTCAGGTGCAAGTGCCAGCAGCGGCAGAGTTGGCAGCGACCCGGCACACCTTGTATTGGCTCAGGCAGGCCAGCCCACGAACCTGCCCTCCAATGGTGGCAGCTCACGGCAGCCAGGGGTGCTGGCATACACGCTCCCAGCCCACCCTGGCTTTGTACTGCTCCCAGCCCTGCTTCCTGTGGCTCACCAGTTGCAGCTGATGTGCGACGCGCTGACCAGGTATACGAGGTTCGCCTGTTCTGGGGATCGCCGTGCACTGTGACGCATTGATGTCAAGGACAGTACGCACTCAGGATGCACTTCTGGCTGCATGCGATCACATACTTACACACTTGCGTGCTTGTGTGTATGTTGTGTTTGTATTTGTGCGTGATGCAGAAGCATGAGTAAGGTATGTCAGTTTGTGTACACATGGGTGTGTCGCTCTGCGACTTGAGGGCCCCCACAAAAAGATGCAAGTATATATTCACGCACAAATTTCTACGCACAGGTTCCCAGAGCCTCCTGCAAACACCAATCACAACCGTCAGTACGGACCTATTAGTGGCACCTGGGCAGCAGCGCAGAAAGGCCTCATGCTGCGGCTGAGCAAGCTGCCAGGTGTGTATTGGGGTGTGTGTGTGTGTCAATCTTGTGAAATTTACGGCATGCACCTGCAGAGGCCGAGGCAAGCGGGCACAGATGCGCTACAGCATGGCTTTCATTTGAGTACTTCGTGAGTGTTCCAGGTTGCGCAGGCAGAAGAGTTGCACAGAAGGGAGTGTTTGTTGTCACAGGCGGGCATGTTGCACTTGTTGCACAGGCGGGCATGTTACACATGTTGCACTTGTTGCACAGGCGGGCATGTTACACGTTGCATCAGCGAGCATGTTACACATGTTGCACAGGCGGGCGTGTTGCACAGGCGGGCATTGTACACATGTTGCATTGGCAGGCGTGCTTGTATTGGCGAGGGGTGTTTCTTCACCCCCACCCTGACCTGGCCGCCTGCAGAGCCAGTACCTGATCCCCCAAGCGGGCTCAAAGCAGAAGATGCGTCAAGTCCTTGTGCCAAGCATCACGACGTTGGGCTGCAGCGGCTGGAGGGTGGTGAGGATGAAGCAGCCACGCCTTGCGTTAACCATCAACATCAGCAGCAGCCTCAGCAGCAGCAGCAACACCACTTCACTGCCACTGGTGCTGAGGGCCAGCAGCAAGCCCAGTACCCTCATCACAACCACCCAGGCCAGCAGCCGACGACGCCTTACCGCGGCTTTTGGGATTGCTGGCAGCTGCCTGCCGCACAGCCCAGTCGGCCCAAGCAGCATGCAGCTTCAAGGGCACCCAGCGCACACGCGCCAGCCCCTTCAGCCTCGTGCGAGCCATTCGTGGTTAGTGCACAGCCGCTGCGGCCGGCTGCATGCGCCGCGGCAGCGCCAGGACGCGCAGCAGCGACGGCGGTGGGGACAGCTCCTCCAGGGGCTGGAGCCCCTGCAGTCGCCCAGATCAGTGCGGCCAGCATGCTGCGCCGCCTGCGTTGGGCCAGCCTGGGGCCGCAATACGACTGGTCGCGCCGCTTGTACGACAGCCGCGCACAGCACCGGTGAGCGCCAGTGCGCGCGCCCCAGTGCATACTGCATGCGTGAGCGTGCTGGGTGCAAGCACAGCAGCAAGTGCTTTGTACGGACGCCTTGTCAGAGCCGCTTGGTTTGCACATCCCAGTGCATCTGGATGGGCAGCCTGTACCTGTGCGTGCGTGTGGGGAAGCAGGGGAGGAGGGGGAAAGGGTGTGGGGGTATGTCGTGTGCTGTGCATTTGGTGACACACGCTGATATGCATTTGGTGACACACGCTGATATGCATTTGGTGACACACACTGATATGCATTTGGTGACACACGCTGATTTGCACTCATGCACAATTCATACATCTACAGTGCAAAAAGGACCTGTGGCTTGAGGGGTCTGTCCTGGTTGGCTGCCATCCAAGCCTTTGGCCCTTGCTCGGGGCTTCAGCCTGTAGATCGTGCTTGGCCCCTTTTCGCCTGCTGCAGGCCTGCGCCTGTAAGCTGGAGCTGATGGATCCTAGCCATTCTTCTACAGGTTCTGGCACCAGCTGCCTCATGCTCCCCTATCCTGCCTGCTCGGTCAACTTTCAGCCTGGCTACCTTCTGCTCCCATACCCTGCTCAACCTCTGTGCCTCCGCCCTGGCCATCTTTTGATTCCATATCCTGCTCAGAAAGTCTTTCACCTCGGCTGCCTTGTGCTCTTGTATCCTACTCAGCCGGTCTGTGGCCCTAGATACTGTCTACCCCTACAGCTTGCTTGGCTGGCATGCTGTAGCCCCAGTGGCCTTTCATATCTACTTACTCCACCTAAGTCCCCTCTTAAATGCTGACTTCTTGCTGCCTCATGCTACTGTGCCCTGCCCAGCCATGTGCTGGCTTGCTCCAAGCCACCAGTCCACTGCTGACACACACTCACACGCACACATACACACACACACACTCGCGTGTGCGCAAACGCATGCACACACATACACACACGTACACATACATTTAGTGCTGCGTGGGGTCCCTCAGGCCCCTGCCGCCCTCCCTGGAGCTGCTGGCCCGCCAAACAGTGGCCCTGGTGCAGCAGCTGGCGCACCTGCACAGCCCTCAAGCAACCTCCGCAGGCGAACGCCCGCAGGGCCCGGCTTCCCTGCGCGCCACCGCCGCCGCCACCGCCAACACACAGTCTGCCGGGATGCACGGCGCGGGGACAGGGGACGCGGGGGCAGAGGGTGGTAGGGCAAAGTGTGCGGGGGCGGCAGACAGGGGCAACTGCAAGGTGATGGACCAGCTTGGGCCCAGCGGGATGGAGGGCAATGCACGGTTGCAGGGCCTGGGCGAGCCAGGCTTCAAGGGCATGGGCCACAGGACGCGAGACCTGGGCAAAGTGGAGGCCGCCGCCGCGGATGGCCAAGTGGCGAGCAGGGGCCAATCATTGCACTGGCGGAGCGCTGAGGGATGGGGTGCGGAGGAGGCAGCGGGCGCGGGCGCGCAGGGCCAGGACGTGCGCCCATGCCAAGGACTGGGCTCAAGCCCGCCGGATGCAGCAGATGCCCAGGGCACCGGGGACCTGCAGGGGCATTGGCAGGCGGACATAGAGGGTACGCCTGGGGCAGCCAGGGGGGCAGAAGCACAACACACTAGGGTCGGTGCCAGCAGCGGCTCGGGCCGCCGCCACGGGCGTGCTCCGTGCCCGCGCGCGAGGGCTCGGCGCGGCAGCAGCGGCAGCAGCAGCAATCCAACAGGCACACCAGGCCGCACGTTTGAGCCGGACGCTGCGCTTGTGAACTACTACTACGAGGGTGGGTGCGCCATTTCCTGGACCTGTGCACTTGTAGGGCTGCCATCTACTGGTGCAGTTGGTCAGAGGGTGTATGGCACATGCACACACACAATACGCACACACAATACACACGCACACACGCACACAGTACACACACGCACGCACAATACACACGTTCACGCGCACACGCACATGCGCACACACATGCACGCACGCATGAACGCTCACGCACACACGCACGCACACACACACACAGCATGGCTGCTTGGGCAGGGTTGTCCACACGGCCTTTGGCCTGGTCTGCACTCACGCAAGTGCTGATGTGAGTCGTTGCTTGAGGGATGCAAGAAGCACACACAACCACACTGGATAATCACTTCCTCTTGATGAGCACCTCCATGGCATACTCCTACACCTGCAGGTTTGCACAGCATGATCTTGTGCGCTTCTTTGCAGCAGAAACCAGCTTTAAGCTGGGGGGTTTGATCCCAGGGGGAGGAGGGTAGGCAAGCTGAGAAGGCACTGCAGGAAACAGATGCATTTGCAGCAACTGTTTATGGCACAAGGCAGGACAATACATTGGCTCAACCTAGATTGGGCCTCTCACACACCTGCATGCTTGAGCCCGGCCTTTGTTTTCGTAATGTCACACACTCACTTGTGCGGAGGCGGACACCTTCTGCAGCCCTAGTGACAACGTGGACTCAGACGTATGCCTAACCTCAGCCTTCACCTTGGGATGTCGCAATTTGGGGCTTGCTAGAGCAGGGAACACCCTTAGGGGCCACTGTGACAACGTGGAGTCACTCTACATGAAGATGCCTCACCTCAGCCTTCACCTCGGGATGTCGCAACTTTTTTGGGCTTGCTCGTGCAGGGGATACCCTTTGCGGCCACTGCGACGACGTGGAGTCGGACCTCGCCCAGCCCATCGTGGCCGCCTCCCTCGGGTGTGACGCGGTGCGTGCTGCCCTGCCTGACCCACAGCAGCAGCACGCGCCTTCTGCCGGACCACTTGACGCGTGCCTCCACAAGTGCCCTGTGCCACGCCGCCTGGGCTGCCTCAGCGCGCGCATCCTGTTTTGTGCACAACAACGCGGCACAGTGCATCAAAGCATGGCGCATCGCAGCCTTAGCTCTGTTCATGCGGCACTCACTGCATAAGAGTGGAGCAGCCTGGTTCCCCCCAATGAGCCAGCTCTGTGAGGCCTAGCATCCATCTGGTGAGGTG
>LKMJ01000268.1_pt1:0-5000 | contig 36368 bp, 40 predicted proteins | sample 643391 | NCBI WGS metagenome assembly LKMJ01 (sample SAMN04112250, study PRJNA286221) | soda lake metagenome | biome: soda lake; feature: Kulunda Steppe; material: water; isolation source: sample PL-Br10 brine of Picturesque Lake | place: Russia: Kulunda steppe | collected 2010-07 | reverse complement strand
TTAGTGTGCGCGTGGTCAACTGAGGGGTACTTCATTTAAGCGCTTGTGTAACCCCTGTTTGCAAGCACAAGATCCCACACCTATCCCAGCAGGCGCAGTGCACAAGGCTCATGGGGTGGCGGTCAGCACAGCGAAGCTCCCCAAACCCCACCCACTACTGAGCTCCACAGCCTGCTCTCCACCCATTAGGTTATACAACATAGCTGGACCTGGCGAATGAGGGCAGCTTAGCTGAAGCCAATCAAGCCTGCAGCCAAAACCAACTCTAAAGCAAGCAAGGTAGTGTTCTGGACCCCTTGGCACAGCAATTCAGGCACTCGTGCACAAACAAAGCCAGCTCAAATCTGCTACTGCTCCAGTGCAATGTCTTGGCAGGAGCAGATGCATAAAGTCCATGCATCAAGTAAAGGCTTTTGGCATGTCCAGAGTATAAAGTCAATGCATCAAGGGACAGCAGACTGCAGTACAGCCATAATCATGAGCTCGTCAAGGTGTTGGCCCAGGGGGTCCCCGGGGGAATGTTGTTTTTCGTTACCATTCCCCGGGGGTACTACACAGTGCACTGCCTGGCAGCTGCCAGGGCCATGCATGGCATATGCCAGCCCACCCATTCATGCCCCTCAATCGCCACATGCCTTCTGCCAACTCAGGCCTGGCAGATGAAGGGGAAACAAATAGATGCTCTTGCCCAGTCACATGAAAGGCTAAATCCAATAATGCAAGGGTATTCCAAGAGGAAAACCAGAGAAACACTGGGAAACATACGCGCATGACCTCCACCAACCAGCTCACTGACTTGCAGGCAGTCCGATTCATTGCTGGTTAAAATTGCTGTGACAACCCAATGAAGTCTTTCATCAAACTCCATTTTTAAGTCTAAGGTCCACAAGCCCCTGAGGACTCCAACTTCAAATTGGGTTAAATCAAGCTGCCTTAAACAGGCCTCTAATTTAGAAAAAAAGAAAAAACTACTTAGACGGTACAACACTCCCTACATTGATTGAGTAAAAGGAGTCACCAAGGGCCTAGGCTCTGCATGACCCCTCCACCAGCAAAATAGAAGTCAATAAGGACCAGGAGGGTGACTGGCAGTACCCCATTCCTGACCTTGGCATTGAGAGGCCGCATATGTTTTCTCAAGAGCACGTCTTGTAATAACAAGTTAATGAGCGTACTAAAACGAATGAGCCTGAAGCTTCAGCTTCTTAGCAAGCTTGGTAGCTTTCTGAGGATCCAAGGTTCTTAAGAGGCTCCATGCAGTAAGGGCTGTGAAATGGTGCCACCCACTCCCCAAAGGATAGTTTGGAGGCCAACATTGGTGGATAAGGTATTGACAAAGCGCGCTGTGCTTGTGCTGGGCGGTCTTGAGCTGGCTCCTAGGCCTGTTATCTTTGCAGCACTTGCCATGAGATGGATGAGCCGCTAATTGGGTTTGAGCTGACTAGGGTTCCTGCCCCTGGACAGAAGCTTCTAGGCTGGTGCTTTTGCTGAGAGCCCCCCATCCCCTCTACATCCTACCCTACTTCTTAATGCATACCGAGGATGGGCATATGGTGCATTTCTTCTTGTCTGTTACCAGTAGCGCCTGGACAACTTGCAGTGAGTCTTCGCTTAGTAGGGAGGCGGCAAGGGAAAAGCCAGTCAGGGATGGTTCTATTTATTGATCCTTCAGGGATCTGTAAGTTTTGCTAATGGTAAACAGTCCTTGCTGCCGATATCCATTTGAACAAAACATTTCCCTTAGGGAGACTGCTTCAAAAGCTTTCATGATAGGTCTTCAGGCAATGTTATAACGTCCAGTGATCAAACCGGAGATGGTCTGGTGTTGACAACCTGATAGATGTTTATTGACTGCCTGAGTGATGACAGAGGGGGTTAATGAAGACTGGTCGAGGTCTGAAAGCGAACAGCGTGCTTCTGCCAGATTCAGTGATTCATAAGGGTACCTGCACAGTCCTGAAACATGTGTTCCTTCATCTTGAAGGACAGTGAGCATTGTCCAGAATGCATTCTTGGTGTTTTGTGGGCCATGGGAAGTAAACCTCGGTGATACGAGCAGTACGTCGGAAAGTTGTTGCTCTCTGATTCTGCCCCAATTCAGTACTTTTGGCATCTTAATTAGAACTTTTGGCACTTCCGATCACCAAGGAAAATCGGATCCATTTTTCTTAGTCAGAACTGAAAGAACTTGCCACTGCCTTTGCATGGACTGCCCATTCCATCTCAGTCAGACCTTTCGAGTTCCGATTCAGAGCTTTGTTGTTCTGATTCAGATGTCGTGGATTGGATTTGGTCCGGGTGTGTGTTCTTGATCACATAGGGATCACAAAGCAATTTGGCTGAATCAGACCTTTCCAGAATTCTCTTCACCAAGGAAATTCGGATCCGTTTTTCTGAATCAGAACTTGATCATAACCTCATCTTAGTCAGACGTCTTGGTCACCTCAGGTATATTATGGAACAGAAGAGGGGAACATCTGATTCAGATCAGCATCAGAACTTCGGAACTGACCCAACATGGCACTCAGCTCCCCACCACAGGCACTTCCTAGTACCCTAGATCTGAATCAGATCTTGGTTGTACTTATTCAGAACCAAAAATAACTTTGTTCTAATAAAGATCATAATCAGAAGATTAAGAACAGAATTAGAACGTAATCAGAATGAAGCACACTTTCCGACGTAACTTGTAGAAGGATACTTGGCCATGCTTATATTTAGAGTGCATATCATAGGCACGTATGCAGCATATGTGCCTTCAGAGTATCACGAAGATTTGAAAGTACTGGAGGTTTACGGTTGGTGGGTCTTAGAGGATACTGCAATGCATTCTCTACCTTATCTCACTAAATAGCCCCTTTTGTATGTGCCTGAATAGATCAACCGACGTTTTGATCTGACTACTCAGTAGGTTGATGAGCTTGCAGCAGTTTGAGCATCATGAGTTTTGCTCAAGCTTTGTGTTTCTTGTCTTGAGCGGTTCAAAGGTTCTTGTCTCTTAGAAAAGAAACTGTTCCTTCTGGCGTTTGTATTGTTCCTTCTTCAACACAAACTTTTTAAGTTTAGGTTCTTGTTGCAGGCCAGAGGCTTCAGGAAATGAAATAATAGTCTGCTTAAAGGGAAACCCCTGTTTATTGGAATTAAGGGAGAGGTTTATATCTGGTGCAAGCACAACTGGCAGGCAAATTATGTTGGGATTGCCCCCCCACTATCAGAGTAAAGAGAGGGATGTCTTCCAGCTTCAGCTAAGTTGCCTTTGTTTGGCAGGAACAGCTATGCAACTTTACCTTTTGAATTGAGTACTCAGTAGGTAGGCAGGGCTAGTGGCAAATCTTTCCCTGAAAATATGGTGAACTTTGAAATCTTTAAGTTCATCATGATGTTGTCCAGGTTGCCACTTCGCTATCAGTACCTTGACCTCCCTAAGCATGTTATGAGAAATGTGAGCAGGTTTTGTTTGCATGCACAACTCTTGTGGTGGAATCCTTCATCTGGCGCGGCGGAAATGGTCACTGCGACAAGTGCTCTTGTGCTGCTTAGCAAAATGAGGTGCACGTTCTATTTCACTGTCAAGACTTGCTTGTGTGCGCTCTCAGAAAGAAGTATTTGTTCTATTTCTCCCTTTTGCCAGTCCTTTTCTGTGGAGGCCCCTTATATTTTGCATGCCTTGCCTAGTCAGACAGTCTTTGATTTCCTTTCTCAATGGCACAAAAAACTATGCCATAATGATTACATTTCGGACATAACGGACTATTTTTTGGCTGGCAAAGACCAGCAACAAACCAATCGGCCTGTCATGCTGAGAGAAAGCTGCAAACTAAATAGACTTGTAGTATGACCATAACGTGACAAACCTAACAAGCAGGCTGCCGATTAATCCTGACTTGTAACTTATTGTCCAGGCACAAGCGACCAGAGGGCAATGCTGCGAGGGCCTGTTGAATATATCAGCATTCCAAGCAAATGTTGTGGCTGATATAGAGTTCCCTGGAAGGCTCGTGTTATCTTTGCCATTCTGTACTTCTAGACACAATAGCATCATGTGACATGCTATTGAAATCCTAATCCTGGCTATCATCCACACCGCCATCATCCCATTGCTGTGTCCGCTCGCGTCTTGTAACAAACAAACAAACATCATCCCGAGCCTTGCCTATGCTTTCCCGGTCACACCCTTCTCCCCAGCTGAATTAGACAAGTGGGACACCTTGATTGGAATGACCGCCAAAGACAAATTTAGACTCTGGAGATCCACACCGACTGCTATGGTTAGGGAAAATACCCATTGTTTTGGCTTAGGCTCCCCCTCCATCTATTTGGAATACCATAGACGTTTTGCTGTGGCTCTCGCAGATAGCCTAGTGGATCCTTCTTGTAGGCACAAACTGGTAACAAGCTGTCTCCTCTCTCACCAGATTAACCACCTAAAAACGCTTTGTAACGACTTTACCAAGCTGGAAGTAGCACCTCTCTGCACATCAAAAGACAGATCCAATCTAACCTTAGGGCACGCCAATTGCTCTGCATTCATGACAGCAAGCTACACTTGGTCATGAAAGGCAGCAGCCTCCGCCTCAGTGACCTCAAATTCATTTCTGAGACCACTGCGGCCCGCGCCCCACCCCAACCTCAACACCCTCATTGCCAGCATCATCAAACCCCTGAGAACTCTTGGTATCACCGGCTTCCATGATCTCATAGCAACAAATGAGCAGTTCCTACTGTCCGACAATCAGCTGAAACAAAAATACCCTAAAGTCTACAAAAAGCACATCATAGCGATCAACAGGCTTGCAGAAATTGTCAACCTGCCTTCCACTGAGGATCTGACTGCAGAAACACTCGGCTCCATCCTCAACAGAAAAGAACCTCTCTACCACACCTTATCTAGCACACGTAAAATCAACAACCACATTCTCAGAGATATGGGACTCTAACTTCATTGAGACACCACCACAATTTATCTCAGCCAACCAAAACACCCAACCTCATCCACCAAC